>ERZ795048.117-NODE-117-length-84749-cov-8.355881_pt1 | contig 84749 bp, 69 predicted proteins | sample MGYA00375132_ERZ795048 | MGnify/ENA primary metagenome ERZ795048 (study PRJEB30177, sample SAMN05720225) | activated sludge metagenome | isolation source: Anaerobic digester | place: Hong Kong | collected 2014-12-17 ...
GTTTAAATATTCGATATCTTTTGAAAACCACCCATCCCGGCAATCGACCGGGCTGCCTCAATAAACTGGTCGATATGTTCAGGGTTCCCAACCCAGTTATCCCTGATCACATCCTGATCCAGCCTCCCGAGCAACGAGCACAAACTGAACCCGAGATACGCGATCACAACCATATCGTCCATAAACGCTATCGGGCCGACAAGTTCCATCAATATCAGGTCCGCCGGCATCACCAGATAAGCGACAAGAATACCTGTTTTTAGCTTTTCGCCGATTGGCACTCTTTTATCCAGCGTCAGGTTGATCGAAAACAGAACGAGGTTGGGCAGAAACTCTATGAATTCCATAAAGTCGCCTATGAACTCCCGCACATCATCCTCATTCGCTTTCTCGGAAATCGATACCGCGAGGTCCGCCGCTCTCTCTGCGGCTTCTTCGTTAGCCTTGCTCAACTTCTCTCTAAGCTGTTCAATCCATTTCCCTCTGATGCTCATGCCGTCTCTCCATTGCTTTTAGAGTCTATCCCCAAACCCGCTCCGTCGGCCCGAGACCTTTCGGCCCGAGACCTTTCGGCCCGAGACCTTTCGGCCCGAGACCGAGCGAATAAGATGAGGGCAAGGCGGGCGAAGCAGGCGATGCCGGAGACATCGGCGATGCAGAACAACGCAGGCATCATCTTTTGCAGCCGGTCGAAGCCAGGATGGGGTTTTTGGATGGGCTCTAAAGCCTGAACCCCGGGCCCGGGAGGGCTTTATGCAGGACGAAGAAAAAAAGCAGCAGGAAAAGGAAGAGGAAGAAAAGATAAAGCAGAGACAGCGGATCGGCGTCTATACGGGGATTCCGATGACGTTGCTGAGCGGGGTGGGGATGGGATACCTGATGGGGGCTTACCTCGAAAAGAAGTTTCCATCTGATAACCTGATACTGGCAGGTTGCCTTATATTCGGATTCGTAGCTGGATTCAAACTAGTGCTCGATTATATCAAAAAATTCGGATGAGATTTTTATGAAAAATAACCTTGACAAATTGCTTGTGAGAAATATAATGGTCACTGTTTTAGGGTTGACAGTAGTGCTCGAAGCAGTGTTCGTAATATTAAGAGCGCGTATCCCTGGTTATTTTGCGGAGAACTTTTTCGCAGGAGTGGTTTTAGGGGCAGTCAACCTATATTTTATAACTCATTTTGTGAATTTTTTCACCAGGAGGGCGGACCGAAAACTCAGATCACTTGCTCTTTCTTTCCTGGCGGTGTGCGCGATAATCACGGGATTGTTTCTGTTGCAAAAGTATGGATACGGAAACATGATCGCCGCAACTGCCGGGTTTACGGAAGTGCTGGCTGTGATGGTTTACCAGGGGATTCGGATCCTGAGGCCTGAAGGGTAATGGAATATGAGCGCAACTGAAGCGGCTGTACAACACGGCGAAGCGGTTGTAGAACACGGAGCGGCGGCAGCGCAGACACTGCACCATGCGGCGGAAGCCGCAGGGCACGGCGGCGGACATGCCACAGGCGGAATCCATGCACCCGAATTACAGAATCTCCTAGATTACGTCAGAGCGGCTTTTACCGATAAAGGAATGTATGACGACTGCATCGGTCATGGCTTCTGGGGTTTATCCTATTTTGATGTAGCGAATATTTTCTTTGCGATGCTTATAGCGGTCACTCTCGGAGTGATTGCGTGGCGTTTGAGCAGGAATCTTAAAAAAGTACCGACCGGGTTTCAGGCGCTTGCGGAAGTTTTTGTGGGCGGCATGCAGACTTACTTCTGCGGGATAATGGGAAACAAGCTCGGCAAGATATTCACGCCGTTCGTCGGCACCATCTTCATTTACATACTCTGTATGAACTATATTGGACTTATACCATTCGCGAAATCGCCGATAGCGCTGAACATCAATGTTCCTGCGTCGATGGCGATATGCGTGTTCTTCCTTGTCCAGTATCATGGGATCAGGCAGAACGGCATCAAAAAGTACGCTCAGCATTTTGTCGGTGAAACGGCCGGGATACCGGTACTTGACCAGTTTTTGATTTTATTGAATATTTTTCTTCATATATTCGGCGAGCTCGTCAAACCGGCATCGCTCACTCTTCGTTTATTTGGAAATATATCCGGAGAGGATGCGGTTGTCGCGGCGCTCGTGGGACTGGTTGTTGCTCTGCCGTGGTACGCGCCTGTACCTATTCAGACATTCTTCTTCCCGCTGGCGTTGCTTTTCGGGCTTATCCAGGCGATTGTTTTTTCGACGCTCAGTGCGGTTTATCTGCTGCTGATGTCGGCGCATGAAGAACATTGAGAAGGCACCAGACCGGCAAAAAACCAAAATTGTCGGTTAAGAAATAGAATTTAGCCCATGAAAGGGGGAAGTGGATTAATGGAACCAGGAGCTCTGTTAGGACTGGCACTTCCGCTTGGTGTTGGAATAGCGGCTGTGGGATCGGGATACGGACTCGGTCAGGCAGTAGGAAAAGCGATGGAAGCAATGGGTCGGCAGCCTGAAGCGGCTGACAAGATTCAGACAGCCATGATTATCGGTTGTGCTCTCATCGAAGCTCTGACGATTTATGCACTCGTAGCACTCTTCGTGCTTATGGGCAAAATCTGAAGAAACGTAGAAAAAATTTGCCCGTATGGGGCATTCCGGGCCTGCGGTCAGGTAATTAAATGCGGGCTTTCACGCCGGGGGTGGCTAGGTGGAAGTATTACAAGCACTAGGAGTTAAACCCACACAAATTGTGGTACAAATGGTCGGTTTCATCATACTCTTTTTTGTGCTGGCCAAATTTCTGTGGAAACCGATCCTCGGTCTTATGGAAGCACGCGAAAAAGAAGTATCTGACATGATGGATAAGGCCGAGGAAGCTAAGAAGAAGAGCGAAGAGATCGAAGCGGACTATAAGACTCGCATTTCACAGATTGATGAAGAGGCGCAGAAATACCGCAACGAAGAATTGAAACGCGGTAAAGACATCGCCGAAGGCATCGTCAAGGAAGCGAGACAGGAAGCTGATCTCGAAAAGCAGAAAGCGCTGAACGCCATTCAGGAAGAAGCGAAGAAGGCGCGCGTTGAACTACGTGATTTTGCTGTCGGACTTTCTGTAGATATTGCTACAAAAGTGATGGAAGAAAAAATCGATCGCAGTTCACATGAAAATCTGGCGAAAAAATTCCTTGAGGAACTGGACCCCGCGAGGAATTCGGAGTAAAGCATAATGCTCAAGCAGGCTATTGCGACAAGATATGCACAGGCCCTGTTCGATCTGGCCAGGGAAAAGGACCGGCTCAGAGAAGTTGAGCAGGATTTTCTCAAGCTGATCAAGTTGCTCGAAGAGCAGCCGGAACTTCAACAGTTCCTGACGCATCCTGTAATAGTCTCCTCCGAAAAGAAGAAGATAATAGATTCTCTGTTCGAGGGTAGCACAGATGAATTGTTTGTTGATTTCATTGGTTTGATAATCGACAAGAACAGGGAAGAGTACCTGCCGTTGATCAAGGAGGATTTTGATGAAATGCTCCGCAAGGATCGAGGGCAGGAGGTTGCGTACATTTCAGTGCCTTACGAGCTTTCGGAAACCTTGAAAGCTCAGATAGCTTCCGGGCTTGCCGGGTACACGGGGAAAACCGTGGAGATCAAGGAAGAAGTTGATCCGTCTCTTATAGCAGGTATAAGGGTCCGAATAGGAGACAGGGTGTTCGACGGAAGCATGAAAACGAGGCTGGAAATGATACGGGAAGATTTGATGAACTCTAAGGTATAAGTATAGAAGGTAGGAACGAGGTGATCGGCTCATGGGCCTGAGACCAGAAGAAGTAAGTTCGGTTATTCGCGAGCAACTGGAGAAATACCGGACTAAAGTCGAAATGACGGATGTAGGTACGATCCTGCAGGTCGGTGATGGTATTGCGCGTATACATGGTCTGCGTGGAGCAATGTCGGGTGAGTTGCTCGAATTCCCGGGCGGCATCATGGGTATGGTGCTCAACCTGGAGACCGATAATGTGGGCGCGGTTCTATTTGGACCTGACACGCACATCAAAGAGGGCGACACGGTCAAGTCGACCGGGCGCATCGCGTCGGTTCCGGTCGGAGACGCGGTTCTCGGTCGCGTTGTAAGTCCTGTCGGTGAACCTCTTGACGGTCTTGGACCTATCGTGACTGATGAGTACGGCGAAGTCGAAGTTCGCGCCCCGGGCGTCGTTCAGAGACAGCCTGTTAATCAGCCGATCCAGACAGGGTTGAAGGCCATCGATTCGATGATTCCTATTGGGCGTGGTCAGCGTGAGCTCATCATTGGCGACCGCCAGACGGGTAAAACTGCGATTCTGATAGATACGATTCTTAATCAGAAAAATACAGATGTTATCTGCATATATGTTGCCATCGGACAGAAACTGTCAACGGTTGTTTCGGTTGTTGATATTTTCCGAAAATATGGCGCTATGGATTACACGATAGTTGTTTCGGCAACGGCGATGGATCCCGCTCCGTTACAGTATATTGCTCCTTATGCCGGATGCGCTATGGGCGAATACTTCATGAACAAGGGCAAACACGTTCTCGTTTGTTATGACGACCTTTCAAAACAGGCCGTCGCATATCGTGAGCTGTCCCTCTTGCTCAGAAGGCCTCCCGGACGAGAGGCATATCCCGGAGACGTGTTCTATCTTCACAGCAGGCTGCTTGAACGCGCCGTAAAGCTTAATGACGAACTCGGTGCAGGATCGTTGACGGCGTTGCCGGTTATCGAGACGCAGGCAGGAGACGTTTCGGCTTACATCCCGACTAATGTAATTTCGATTACGGACGGGCAGATATTCCTTGAAACAGACTTGTTCTACGCAGGCCAGAGGCCGGCTATCAATGCGGGTATTTCAGTATCCCGTGTCGGTGGTAAAGCACAGACAAAGGCTATGAGGAAGATCGCCGGAAGTCTCAGACTGGATCTCGCGCAGTATCGAGAACTTGCGGCGTTCGCACAGTTCGGGTCCGATCTCGACAAGGCAACTCTTCAGCAGTTGACACGTGGAGAGAGGATGACCGAGCTTCTCAAGCAGGATCAATATGTCCCGATGAAACTTGAGGATCAGGTTATATCGATCTATTCGGCGATTAAAGGTTATATAGATGATATACCTGTTGAATCGGTTAAGAAGTTTGAAACAGAACTTTTACAGTTCATCTATGAGAAATATGCTGATATTCCGAAAGAAATTGATGAGATCAAAGATCTAAACGAATCAATTGAGCAAAAACTTACCAAGGCTATTGAAGAATTCAGCAGTAAGTTTAAATCTTAAAAGCTATCGGCGGCACAGGCGTCGAAATTTATAAAGAAGGGGTGACCGGCGATTCCGGAGAACCCGAAAAAAATTCGCAAACGGATATCGAGCGTTAAAAGCACGCAGAAGATAACCAGTGCCATGAAGATGGTGGCGGCGGCAAGGCTGCGACGCGCTGAAGCAAGGGCGCAGAGCGCAAGGCCTTATGCCGACAGGCTGCAATCGTTCCTTGACGGGTTTACGATTGATCCTGAAAATATTCCCCATCCACTCGCAGAGGTTCGTGGCACGGTTCGCAGGAAAGGCTTGCTTCTATTTACATCGGATCGCGGGCTTTGCGGCAGTTTTAACACTCACCTGATTAAGAAAGTCGAAGAATGGCTGAAAGACAAAGATCCTGAAACCGTGCGGCTTTATATCGTTGGGCGCAAAGGGAACAATTACTTCAAACGAAGAAAATGGAAGATCAATAAAAGCTTCACGGATATTGATCAGGCGCTTGATTACAAACAGATAAAGGGAATTACAGAAACGGTTTCAAACGATTTTATCAACGGCGAGATTGATGAACTGGATATTATATATTCGCAGTTTGTCACCGCTGCTGTCTGCAGGCAGATTGATAAGCAATTGCTGCCGATAAGATCCGAGATTACAAAAGAAAATGATGAAGGTCCTGCGGCTGATTTTATTTTCGAACCTTCACCTGAAGCGATTCTGGAGATCTTGTTTCCAAAGTATTTATATACAAGGGTAGTGACAGCGCTGGCTGAGAACATTGCCAGTGAACAGGGTCAGAGAATGGTCGCCATGACAACAGCGACGGACAATGCTGAAGAAATGGTCAAGAATCTGACACTGGTTTATAACAAAGTACGGCAGGCTTCGATTACGAGAGAAATTACCGAAATCGTTGGCGGTGCCGAAGCACTTGAAAAGTAATCGAACGACATAAGTTCGAACGGGGTGACTCGTATGGCTCTTGCAGAAGGAAAAATTGTACAAATAATCGGTCCCACGCTGGACGTGGAGTTTCCACAGAATCAGCTACCGGAAATACTTACGGCTCTCAAAGTAGAGAACAAAGCGGCGGGTATGACTATAACCGCGGAGGTAGCTCAGCATCTGGGAAACAACATTGTGCGCGCGATCAGCATGCAATCGACTGACGGACTGAAACGCGGTGACGCTGTTGTAAACACAGGCGATCCGATCATGGTTCCCGTCGGAAGAGAAACGCTCGGTCGTGTGTTCAATCTGCTCGGTGAAACTATCGATGAGAAGGGCGATGTAGGAGCGAAGGATTTTTTACCGATCCATCGCGAGGCGCCCCAGTTCACTGACCAGACATCTGCTACCGAACTGTTTGAAACCGGCATCAAGGTTGTCGATTTGCTTGAACCTTATGCGAAGGGTGGAAAAGTAGGATTGTTCGGTGGCGCGGGCGTAGGCAAAACTGTTGTTATTATGGAACTCATCCATAATATCGCCACTCATCACGGCGGATTCTCTGTATTCTCCGGCGTTGGTGAAAGAACACGTGAGGGTAATGACCTCTGGCTCGAAATGAGTGAGTCGGGCGTTATCGATAAAACTTGCATGATGTTCGGCCAGATGAATGAACCTCCCGGAGCGCGACTCAGAGTTGCTCTATCGGGGCTTACTATGGCGGAATATTTCAGGGACCAGGAAGGACAGGACGTACTCCTGTTCATCGACAATATATTCAGGTTTACGCAGGCCGGCTCCGAGGTTTCGGCACTTCTTGGACGAATGCCGTCCGCCGTTGGTTATCAGCCGACACTTGCGACGGAGATGGGCGCTCTGCAGGAACGCATTACTTCGACCACAAAAGGCTCGATCACTTCGGTTCAGGCGATTTACGTACCGGCCGACGACCTTACTGACCCGGCGCCGGCGACAGCTTTTGCTCATCTCGATGCTACCACGGTTCTGTCGCGACAGATTTCAGAGCTTGGAATTTATCCCGCTGTTGACCCGCTGGATTCAACATCAAGAATACTTGATCCGAATATTGTAGGCATGGAACATTATTCCTGCGCAAGAGATGTTCAGTTTATTCTTCAGAAATATAAAGACTTACAGGATATTATCGCCATTCTTGGAATGGAAGAACTCTCGGAAGATGACCAGTTAACCGTTCAGCGCGCAAGGAAGATACAGAGATTCCTGTCTCAGCCGTTCTTTGTTGCAGAAGCGTTCACCGGATCGGCCGGAAGGTATGTAAGTCTCGAAGATACCATCAAAGGCTTCCGTGGAATATGCGATGGTGAATACGACCATATGCCCGAACAGGCGTTTTACATGGTTGGCACGATAGAAGAAGCTGTAGAAAAACACAAAAAGATGAGCGAGTAAATAGGCGGTTGGCGATAGAATACTATGGCAATTAGTGACAAAACATTTTCGCTTGAAATAATGACACCGTTGAAATCCGCTTTCAAAGGTGACGCGCAATCATTGATCGCAAAAGGTACCGAAGGATACTTCGGAGTGCTGTCGAATCATGCGCCGATGCTTGCCGCGCTGGATTTCGGACCGCTTTTTATAAGGGACGGTGAAGGGAAAGACCACTGGTTTGTTGTGAGCAATGGTTTTTTTGAGGTTCGGCAGAACAGGGCTGCTCTTTTGATAGAGACTTGTGAATCAAAAGAAGAGGTTGATGTCGAAAGGGCAAAAGCTGCAAAAGAACGAGCCGAGAAAAGGCTCTCAGAGAGGGACACGAATATTGATGTGGAAAGGGCGAGAAATGCTCTAGCAAGAGCACTTGCGAGAATACAGCTTGCTTCCCGCTGAAATATCAATCGACAACTGAAAATAAAAACCGGGTGATAAGCCCGGTTTTTTTATGACAGAAAATAATCAGTATCGATACTATTTTGTTTTTAACTTGCCTTTGATTTTTTTTGAAGGCCAACGCTTTAACACGAATTTATCGACTTCATCGGGGTTCGTAAATCTGATTTTTTGTTCTTCTCCGTTTTTGTCGCGAGCGCAGACGGCAGGATCGTAGTCGCGGCAGATAACGGGTCTTCTGTCGTACATTGTGCATCTGTTGTTCTTGAGAAATTTGCAGGGTGTAACGAACTCGAGTATCCAGTCGTTATCTTCGTCTTTATAAACATAAGTATTCTCATGCGCCACAAACCATCTTATGTCTTCAAAGTCTGCTTTTGATACCGGCGTATCTATCACAATGGCAACATACCTGCAGCATTTTGCGTTGCATTCATCCGGGGTGCATTCTGCCATTATTTGATCCTCCAAAACCATACATAAAGATTGATGTTATTAAATTTCCGTTTATGACGATTGGATAAAAGCTCTGCCTGAGCCATCAGGCTTTTGATCCGGGAATAAGAACGTTTTTATCGAGAGGTATGTAAAGCGTCGCCTCGATTTTAAGATCTTCAGATGTGTTGTTGGGAAAAGAAATAACCTCTGTGATCACGCCTTTGGATTTAAGCATATTTATGAGGTCGCAGAAATCCCCGTCTCCGGAAACGAGCACCACCACGTCGAGACGGTCGGCCATTGCAATAGTGTCGATGGCTATTCCCATATCCCAGTCGCCCTTGGCGGTCCCGTCGGGCCTGACTCTCAATTCCTTGGATTTTATTTCGTAACCTGTTCCCTGGAGAATATTGATGAAGTTCGACTGGTCGATATCGGGAGTCTGGACAATATAAGCGATAGCTCTTATAAGCTGTCTTCCGTTCAGGCAAATATTCAAAAGTTTTGTGAAGTCCACTTTGGAATGATGTTGGTATTTGGCGGAATAAAAAAGGTTTTGAACATCTACGAATATTCCGACTCTCTGTGCTTTAAGTATCATGTTTTTTCAACTCCTGTGTTTTTAATTAATGAATCTGATTGATTAAAATTCCTTTTATTCGTCCGGGCCTGTTATGATTTCCTGTCTTGATATATGAGCGTGGCTTATCGTTTCTTCGTCAAGATAATCAAGATTTGAACCACGCGGAAGTCCTCTTGCCGGACGGGTCAGTTTGACCCCGGTAGATTTAAGTTTCTTCACAATATATGCAGCTGTTGTTTCTCCCTCAAGAGTGGGATTTGTGGCTATCAGAACTTCGTTTATACCTCCTTTTTCAACTCTGTCGACAAGCTCGCTGATTCTTATTTTGTCGGGGCTGATTCCACGGGTCGGCGCAACTGCGCCTCCGAGAACATGGTAGACACCATTATGCGAGGCTGATCTTTCAATGGATAATACATCTTCGGATTTTTCGACAACGCAGATAAATGAGTGGTCGCGGTCTGAATCCGAACAAATCTCGCAGGGGCTTTCTTCGGAATTCATGAAACAAATCTCGCAGGTGATAATTGCTTTTTTAACTCTGACTATTGCCCGGCCGATCTCTCTTGCAGCCTCGTAGTCCATTCCGAGAATAGACTCTGCCATTCGCTGCGCAGTGCGCGGCCCTACACCGGGCAGAGCCTGGAGCGCATCTATCAGTTGCTGGATCGATCGGGGTCTTTTCATTTACATGCCGGGAAATTGAAAACCGGGAATCTGTGGAAGTCCCCGGGTGAGAGAGCCCATTTTGCCTGATGAAAATTCTTCGGCTTTTTTCATCGCGTCGCGAACCGCGAACAGAATCAGGTCCTCAAGCATTTCGGCGTCTTCCGGGTCGATAACGCTTTTATCTATTTTGATCTCGATGACTTCTCTCTGCCCGTTAACCTTACAACTAACTTTCCCGCTGGGGTCTTTGCCCTCGATTCTCGCTTCTTCGAGTTCCTGGTTTATGCGTGCCATATCATCCTGCATCTTCTTGAGCATATTCCCCATGTTCTGCATATCAAACGACATTAGTCTTTCTCCTTTAGAAAATTTCTTTGCTCCCGGGCATCTCTTCGTTGAGAGTATCGAAAAGGGACATGTTTTTCGGAGCGCCGGATTCGTTTTTCAGGAAATATTCCGATTCATTTTTCTTGTTTTTCTTCGGCTGCGGGTCAAGTTCAATAACCTGTTTTGATCCCTTGAGCGAAGTCTGAGCCTTTAAAGGCGACCCAAGCGTTTTTTCGAGTGCCGATTCAAGGAGCATTATATATTTATTGCCGGACATGATGTTGTAACAGTGCGGATTCTGAAATTCGACAGTGAGAATGAAGCCTTTTCTTGACGTCGGAACTCCGTCTGCCGCTAAGAAGTAAGCCGGAAGGTCTTCATTTTTTATGAAAGACAAAATATTCGGCCATGCATCGATCACTTCCTTGAGATCCGGGTCGTCTGTTTCCGGCAGTGCCGCAGGTTCGACATTCTCTTTTGTCGATTTCGGTTTTGCCGGTCTTTTACTTTTTTTGCTTGACTCTTTATCAACAAATGTTTTTTCAGGCAGCAAATCAGCCGGCGGTTCGGGGTCCGGAATGATATCTTCGGCTGGAGCTTTTGCCTTCTTCTCTGTTTTTTCAGCCCCGGTAGATTTTGGAGTCCATTGCAGGGGCGCACGTAACGGTTTTTCCTGTTTTTTCGCCGCAACTTCTTCATGTGCCCGCGTTGCGGGTCCGGCGGGAGCCGGAGTTTCCGGAATGGGTTCTTTTTTCACAGGAGGCGCTTCGGATTTTGATTCCGGGCGCGGTGTTTTGCTTCCTGTCAGCCCGGGTCCGTTTATTGTGTCAACGAGTTTTATCAGTAGAATCTCGAGAATTATTCTCGGGTAGGTTTCCCAGCGTATCCTGTCTTCGACCCGCGCAATTTCATCGAGCATTCTTATCAGGGACTCGCGGTCCACGCTTTTCGCCTGTTTGACGAGAGGCTTCAGGCCCGCTTCATCGTACAACTGGTGAGACGGTCTTATCTTTTGATTTATAAAGTAAAGGTCACGGAAGTATTCCATAAGAAACCTTACAAAAAGGCTGAAGCTTTTGCCTGCAGCGAAAAATTCGTTGAAGATGTCGAATGACGATTCGAGATCGCCGGAAAAAACGGCATCCATGAGTTTTGCGATTTCCTGTCTCTCGGGCATTCCGAAAACCTGGTTGACGTCTTGTGTTGAGATGTGCCCTTCGCTGAATGACACGAGCTGGTCGAGCAGGCTTATCGCGTCGCGAAGCGAGCCGTCTGCCGTTTTAACGAGCGTTCCGAGCGCGGCTTCCTCGATCGTGAAGTTTTCCTGATCTGCTATCCATGTGATATGCTTACCGATTTCCCCGTCGGTCAGCCGCCTGAAATCGAATCTCTGGCATCTGGATAGTATTGTGCTGGGCAATTTATGGGGTTCGGTTGTCGCCATGAGAAAAATAACATGCTCCGGGGGTTCTTCGAGTGTTTTGAGCAAAGCGTTGAACGCTTCCCTTGTGAGCATGTGGACTTCGTCGATTATATAAACCTTGAACCGTGCCTGGATAGGTGGAACCCGGACTTTTTCCCTCAGGTCGCGGATATCGTCGATACCCCTGTTCGAGGCTGCGTCGATCTCGATCACGTCGAAAAGCATATCTTTTGTTATCGCGGTGCAGTTTTCGCATACGTTGCAGGGCTTCGGAGTCGGGCCTTCCATGCAATTGAGCGATTTGGCAAGAATTCTCGCCGTGCTTGTTTTACCGGTTCCGCGTGGTCCGCTGAAAAGGTATGCGTGCGCGATTCTGTTTCGTTCGATGGCATGGCTCAGGGTCGTTGTTATATGGTCCTGACCGACGAGGTCATCGAAAGTCTGGGATCTGTATTTTCGATACAGGGAAATATAAGACATTAGTTTTATTGCCCTTCAGACGTTTCGGAAAAGACAAATGGACCGTGCACCGAACTCCGATAACATTCCACCCGCGCTAACCCCGGTAGTTAGCTCAGACCAAGCTGGTCTGCGGCACAAGAACCGCACTGCTTACCGCTGCTACCTTCCGGTCCTGACGGGGTTCGCAGCCGTCCTTTGCGCAGGGCCCGGCCCTCAACACCACTTGCCGGGGGCAGACCGAACAGAATGAGACCTCGGCCCGGAATTCAACCCCGCTATAGCGGATTTCGGGCGACGTTAGTCGAGGATACCGCTAACACCCCATCTAGCACGGTCCGTTTCTCTTTTCCGACTTTCAAGTTACCATTTAATGCCGATGAAATTATCCTTCAATCAACGAGTTAAATATTATATTATACATATAGTGGTCTTTCAACATTGTTTGCATTTAGTATTGTAGCAGAGGAAGGAGATGGTTTAAATGAAGTATTCAATCATTGATATAGGAACCAACACTTCAAGGCTGGCGATCTTTGAGGCTGTTGAACCGGAGAGTCCTGAGCTTGTTTATGAGAAGAATATTATTACAAGGCTCGGTGAAGGACTCCATAAGTCCGGATTGCTTTCCGAAGCTGCAATAGACCGAACTCTTGAAGCAATGCGAGTGTTCAAAGCAGAGGCGCAAAAGGCGGGCTCTGAAAAAATCAAAACAGTAGGAACCGCAGCGCTGAGAGACGCATCAAATGCGGAAAAGTTCGTTGAATCCGCAGATGGCATAGGTCTCTCGATTGAAATATTGAGCGATGAGCAGGAAGCGGTCCTGACTTTTGAAGGGGTGGTAACAGGCCTTAAAAAACTGCCGGAAAAGATACTGGCGGTAGATGTAGGAGGAGGCAGCGCCGAGTTTTCTTACGGGGATCCGGAGAAACTGATAAGCTCGAAGAGCCTGCCGATCGGGGCTGTTGCGATGACGGAAAAGTTTTTCGCCAACGATCCGCCTGCGGGAACTGAAATAGAAGAGATGGAAGATTATGTGGTCCGGCAGTTTGAAAGCATCGCAGAAGCGGGCATCGCAGACGATTTTTTATGTGTGGGGACGGCCGGAACAATTTCCACGCTTGCGATGATGGATCTCGGGCTTGTGGAATTCGATCCCGGGCTGGTTCACGGGCATATTATAAAACGGGAAGCACTGGATGAGTTAACGGAAAGGCTGATGAACCTGGACAGCATGCAGCGCCGCTCGATACCCGGAATGGAGTCTGGAAGGGCGGATATAATACACGCCGGTGCGCTTGTTTTCAGTTTGCTAATGGAGAATTTCGGAATAAAAGAGATTTATATATCACTGTACGATCTGAGACATGGTTTGCTGGGAAGAATGATGAAATAAAAATTCGAGCCTTCAAAATATAACTTGTGAAGGGACGTGAAAAGGTTACAATATTGCAAAACATTACAGGAGAAAAGCAATGAGCGATCGACGACCGGCATGGGATGAATATTTTATGAAAATATGCAACGTGGTCGCCGAACGATCCACCTGTATAAGAAGGCATGTCGGCGCATTGATCGTAAAAGACAAAAGAATACTCGCAACCGGATACAACGGAGCGCCGTCGGGACTGACGCATTGCGAGCAGATCGGATGCCTGCGGGAAAAGATGGGGATACCGTCCGGCGAGAGGCAGGAAATCTGCCGGGGGCTTCATGCGGAACAGAACGCGATAATTCAGGCGTCCCAATATGGTTTCTCGATAGCCGGTTCTACGCTTTACTGCACAACGCAGCCGTGTATCACATGCGCGAAAATGATAATAAACGCGGGGATTGAGCGTATTGTTTTCGAAGGTGATTACCCGGACAGCTTATCACTGGACATGATTAAAGAAGCCGGGCTCGATCTTATTAAATACAGCAATGGCGGAGACGGTAATGAGAACGGTGGTGCGTAGGGCGGCACTGGTCGCATACTGCGGACTGATCTTTTACCTGTCTTCCCGCAACGATTATCCTTCAGAACTCGTGTGGTATCCGGGGTGGTTGCCGGAGTCTCATCTCGTCGCGCATTTTTTTCTTTACGCAGGACTGGGACTGGTGGCGGTAATCTGTTTCAGATCTGAGAAAGCTTTATGGCTGAAATCGAATTCGGTTGCAATGGCTGTTATATTCTGTGCAATGTATGGATTGAGCGATGAAATTCACCAGCACTTTGTTCCGGGCAGAATCATGGAATTTAAAGATTTAATAGCAGATACTGCAGGAGCCGCCTTCGCGGTGATGGCATCGGGAATTATAAAGCTCAAAAGAGATCGAAATAAATGAATGCGGGTAAAAAACTATTTATTATGAGGTTTTTTTAAAGTATCGGTTGATTTGTCGAGGGGAAATCAATTAATTTAATAAATAAATATAAAATTCATGCTGAAATTTTTTATAAAAAAGCGTTAAAACCGCTTGACAATTGGGATTTTTTTATAGAGAATGATTGTTCCGAAGGGTGAATGCAGAGTATCGCGACCCGAAGCAGTTGCTGCCAAAACTGGAGCAGGGGGTGAAAGATGAACAAAGTACAGATGATAGACGAAGTCGCTGTGAAGCTTAACATCTCGAAGAAAGAAGCTTCGATCGCAGTTGAGACAATCTTCGGAATTGTGAAAGACTGTTTGAAAAAGGACGAAGAGATCAATATAGGCGGCTTTGGAGCGTTCAAGGTCAAAAAGCGTGCATCGCGTATGGGCATCAATCCGAAAACAGGCGAGAGAATTCAGATAGATTCAACAAGAATTCCGGCTTTCAGACCGAGCAAAGCACTAAAGGAACTGGTAAGAGAATAAGGCGAAACGCATCCCTGGAAATGGCAGCCTGAGGAATTCGCGATGAAATATCCGGCGAAACCGGGTGTTCAGGAGGAAAAATCTGAAAACTGAATAATGCACCGGTCGCCTGTGTCATGCAATAGGGCCGTTAGCTCAGCTGGCAGAGCAGGGGACTCTTAATCCCAAGGTCATAGGTTCGATTCCTATACGGCCCATTACGGGTGAGTGGCGGAAGTGGTAGACGCGCCAGATTTAGGTTCTGGTGGGGCCTCCCCGTGAGAGTTCGAGTCTCTCCTCGCCCATTGCGGCGCGGAGCAAAATGATTATAATACTGTTGTTTGCGGGAATAGCTCAGCGGTAGAGCACTGCCTTGCCAAGGCAGGGGTCGCGGGTTCAAATCCCGTTTCCCGCTTTTTTTTATTTTTATGCGTTCCGCCCGGGGAGCTATGAAAATCAATATATGACGTTTTGGAATTCACACGTTTTTTCTCTTATCTTTTCATTATATTAATTTTGCACATTCGGGTTCATTCCCGTTGCTTGCGCACATCAATTGGAGTTGTATAACATGATTGAAGTAAAAACAAACAAAGTAGATGCTGAAAATGTTGAGCTTGAAATAATCGTTCCCGCCGAACTGGTTGATAAAGCTTTAAGCAAGACTTATCAGCGAATTTCTTCCAAACAGACCTTCCCGGGCTTCAGGCCGGGCAAGGTTCCGAAAGACATTATAAAAAGAGCTTTCGGCGCCGAGGGTGTTGCGGCTCAGGCTTTGCAGGATTTGCTGCCCGATGTTTACGAAGATGCTCTCGAACAGGCTGATGTTGTACCCATAGCCGATCCGGATTTCGATCCGTTCCCGACTCTTGTCGAGGGCGAGCCGATGGATGTCAAAGTCAAGCTGCAGGTGCTGCCGGAGTTCGAGGTTTCAAATTATGACTCTATACCCGTCAACCTGAAAAGGGAGATTGTTGTAGACGGCAAGGACATTGATGAGGGGATCGAGAATCTCCGAAAAAGAATGGCGGAGTTTGTGCCGTTGATAGAGGATCGCGGTAGTGAGGTGTCCGACAGGGTGACTCTCGACTATGAGATAAAGTTCCTGGAAGGTGAAGATGAAGGGGCTGTCGATTCGAAAAAGGATCTTGTTGTAATCATTGGTGACGAACAGCTTCTGCCCGACATCGAAAAGAATATCATGGGCATGAAAATCGGTGATAACAAAGAGTTCGAGATAGAGTATCCTGAAAATTATCAGAACGAGAACCTTGCCGGCAAAAAAACGAAAATAAAGATTGATGTTAAAAAGATAGACAGGCAGGAACTCCCTGAGATTGATGATGATTTCCTCAAGAAAGCGGGCGATTTCAAGGATCTCGATGCTTTAAGGGAAGACATGAAGAGAAACATCAGGAACTACAAGCATTCCGCGCATGAGCAGGAAATCGGCGCGGAGATGGTTAAGAAGATTCTTGACAGCACCAATTTTGAAGTTCCCAGAAAACTGGTAATGGACGAGATAGACAGCAGGTTCGAATATCTGGAATCGATGCTGGAACACCAGGGGATGGATCTTGAGGACTGGGCGCAGAGGCAGGGCAAGACCGTCGATGACATGAGAGACGAAGAGTATCATGACGCAAGGATGTCGGTGAAAAGAAGGATAGTGTTCAACCAGGTATTCACCGTCGAGGGAATGCAGCTCATGCCCAACGAGATAGAAATGGCGCTCCTGCAATATGCGCAGAGGAATGGCATGAATACTTCTCAGCTCAAGAAGATGGCCCGGAACAGGAACTTCCTGATGCAGATCAGGAGTGAGGTCAGAGAGCAGAAAGTCATGAGGTTCCTGAGAAGCAGGGTCAGGTTTGTGGATGATCCGGTGATTGAGGAAGAACCTGAAGTCGAGGAAGCCGTAGAAGTTGAATCGGCTGAACCGGCGGTCGAAGAAAAACAGGAAGCGCCTGCCGAAGAAAAGAAGGCGGAAAAGGAAGAGAAAAAGGCAGCGCCGAAAAAGAAGAAAGTCGCAAAAAAAGCTGCTGCAAAAAAAGACGACGAGACTGGTAAACAAAAAGAAGAGGAAAGTGGGAAAGAAGAAAAATGACACTTGTACCTTTTGTAATTGAACAGACGGCAAGAGGAGAACGATCATACGACATCTATTCCAGGCTGTTGAAAGACAGGATTGTCTTCATCGGCACACAGATTGGTGATGAAATGGCCAATCTGATTATTGCCCAGCTTCTTTTTCTCGAAAAGGAAGACCCGTCAAAGGATATAGATGTTTATATTAATTCACCGGGCGGAGTGGTGACTGCGGGGCTCGCCATATATGATTGCATGCAGATTATAAAACCGGATATTTCAACAATATGCGTCGGCCAGGCGTCGAGCATGGGCGCGGTTCTGCTGCTCGCCGGGAAAAAGGGAAAAAGGTATGCCCTGCCGAATTCACGGATTCTGATTCATCAGCCCATGGGCGGTTATCAGGGACAGGCTACGGATATCGACATTCATGCCAGGGAAATTCTGAAAATGAGAAACGGCCTGAACGAGATCATTGCTCATCACACGGGGCAGCCGGTCGAGAAGATTCAGAACGACACTGAGAGGGATTATTTCATGTCGGCTGAAGAAGCAAAGGAATATGGTATAATCGACGAAATTCTCAGGTCTGAAGAGAGATAGTACAAACCAGCAAAAATGATTTATAATAAAATTGAGTGCAGATTTTCAAAAATCTGTGGATGATATTAATATAAATCTTATTATTACATAAGAATTTAAGTAGCATAAGGATCAGGAAATGTTCAAATTTACGGATGACAAGGGCAAGCTGAGGTGTTCTTTCTGCGGGAAGAGCCAGGATCAGGTGAAGAAGCTGGTCGCAGGCCCGGGCGTTTATATATGTGAAGAGTGCATAGATCTCTGCAACGAGATAATTGAAGAGGAGCTTTACAAGCCTTCGGAATACGAAGTCGATTTCAAAACGCTTCCCAAGCCCAAGGAGATTCAGAAGTTTCTCGATCAGTATGTGATAGGGCAGGACCACGCAAAGAAAATATTGTCTGTAGCGATATACAATCATTACAAGAGGATCAACGCGAGCGACACGAAGGACGATGTGGATATTCAGAAAAGCAATATTCTGTTGATCGGCCCGACGGGTGTCGGTAAAACACTGCTTGCGCAGACACTTGCGAAGATGCTCGATGTGCCGTTTGCCATATCGGATGCCACCTCGCTGACCGAGGCCGGGTATGTCGGCGAAGATGTGGAAAATATTCTGCTAAGGCTTATCCAGGCCGCCGATTATGATGTAAAGAGGGCCAGCAGGGGAATAATTTATCTCGACGAAATTGATAAGATCGCAAGGAAAACGGATAACCCTTCGATAACCCGTGACGTGTCCGGTGAAGGAGTTCAGCAGGCTTTGCTGAAGATTATTGAGGGAACTGTTGCGAACGTGCCGCCTCAGGGTGGCCGCAAGCATCCCAATCAGGATTTCATACAGATCGACACGAGCAATATTCTCTTTATATGCGGCGGGGCTTTCGACGGCCTCAGGGATATTATCAACAACAGAATCGGGCACCAGATAATGGGTTTCCGGGCCGAGAAGATCGCCAAGGACGACAGCGCGCTGGGAGAGATTTTAAGGAAGGTTATCCCGGATGATCTTCTCAGGTATGGCATCATTCCCGAGCTTATCGGAAGGCTGCCGGTTATCGCGACGCTTGAACCGCTCGAAACGGACTCGCTTGTCAGGATTCTGATCGAGCCGAAGAATTCGCTGGTCAACCAGTATAAAAAACTGTTTCAGCTCGATAATGTCGAGCTTAGTTTCACGCAGGATGCGCTCAAGGCGATTGCGAAAAGGGCGATGGAGAGAAAGACCGGCGCCCGCGGCCTGAGGTCGATAATTGAAACCCTGATGCTGGATCTCATGTTCGAGGTTCCTTCAAGGGATGAAATCAAGAAGTGCATAATTGATAAGAACCACGTAGAAAAAGAGGGAGAAATATCCCTCCTCTCTTTCTATGATGATAAAGGTGAAGAACTCGCTGTTCAGGCTGAAACAGCCTGATCGGGTTGTTTCTTTATTTTGCAACAATGATCGGGGGTGTATGCACCTCCGATTTTTTGTGTCTGAGCGCTTCTCCTGTTATCTGTATCTGAGTTGTATGTAACTATCAAGTGAGTTATAGTAACCTGTTGAGGTGATAAAATGGACTACGATCCCCTTAAAGAAGAGCAGGTGGATGTGCCTGAAAATATTGTAAATTACCCTTTGATACCTTTGCGCGACATAGTTATTTTTCCTCACATGATAGTTCCTCTTTTCATTGGCAGAGGCAAATCCATCAAGGCGCTCGAAGAGTGCATGATGGATGACCGGAAAATAATTGTGACCGCGCAGAAGCAGCCGGGAATCGAGGATCCCGAGCCCGAGGAGCTTTACGGGGTGGGGACGCTGTGCGAAGTTCTGAACATGATAAAGCTGCCTGACGGTACGATCAAGGTTCTGATAGAAGGAACGCACAGGATGCAGATTATGGATTTCCTCGTGTCCGATGATTATTTTGCCGTCCGGGCGCTCAGGATCGAGGAAGACGAGAGAAAAGACCTCGAAACAGAGGCAATGATGCGGGATGTGCTAAACAAGTTCGACAAATACGTGAGGCTGACCCGCTCGCTTCCGCCCGAGGCTTATACATCCGCCACATCTATTGAAGAACCGTGCAGGCTTTCGGATTTGATCGCCTCGCAGCTTGTCCTGAAAGTCGATATGAAGCAGAAGGTTCTCGAAGCGTTCAAGCCCGGGGACAGGTTGATCCAGCTTTCCGAGATTCTCGACGAGGAACTCGAAATTCTGGATATCCAGAAAAAGATTCAGGGACAGGTGAAAAGGCAGATCGAGCAGTCGCAGAGGGAATACTATCTGCGTGAGCAGCTCAAGGCGATCCAGAAGGAGCTCGGCTCCATCGATGAGCAGAGCGAAGAGCAGGCGGATATTCGAAAGAGAATGAAAAAAGCGAAGCTGCCTGATTACGCCGCGGAAAAGGTCGAGGCCGAACTGAAAAGGCTTCTGAAGATGCCGTCCGGGACGGCGGAAGCGGTTGTCGTGCGTAATTATATCGACTGGATTCTCGATATACCGTGGAGCAAGGAAACGGAAGAGGATCTGAACATAAAGCAGGTGAAGACAATCCTTGATGAGGACCATTACGGGCTCGATAAAGTGAAAGAGCGGATTATCGAGTATCTTGCGGTTCGAAGGCTGAGTGAGAAGGGCGAAGGGGTGATCCTGTGTCTTGTCGGGCCTCCGGGAACCGGGAAGACATCGCTCGGCAAATCAATCGCGAGGGCGCTTAACCGAAAGTATGTGCGGGCATCTCTCGGCGGGGTTCGCGATGAAGCGGAGATTCGAGGGCACAGAAGGACTTATATCGGTTCGATGCCGGGCAGAATTATTCAGCAGATGAAAAAGGCGGCGGTAGTCAATCCGTTGTTCCTTCTGGATGAGGTTGACAAAATGAGTACTGATTTCAGGGGCGATCCCGCTGCGGCTTTGCTCGAAGTGCTCGATCCCGAGATGAATTCGGAGTTCGCGGATCATTATCTCGAAATTCCATACGATCTTTCGAAGGTCATGTTTATAACGACCGCCAACCTTGTGCAGCCGATACCGGCGCCGCTTCTCGACAGGATGGAAGTCATTCAGATGACGAGCTATACCGAAGACGAGAAGATGAATATTGCCAGAAGGCACCTGTTGCCGAGACAGCTTGAGAAGCATGGCCTCGATCCGGGCTCGATAAATATTTCCGACGAGATATTTCTTGAAATAATAAGAAGATACACTCGCGAGGCTGGTGTGAGGAATCTCGAACGCCAGTTGGCTCATATCTGTAGAAAGCACGCGAGCAATTCTGTCAGAAAGCTTCAGAGCAAAGATGTTTTGAATGGCAAGCCGGGCAAGAAAAAAGCTGCCGGGAAAGAAAAGAAACCGCAGATCCCGAAGATCAGGCTCACGAAGCAGAGCCTGTCCAAATATATAGGCCCGCCAAGGTACAGGTATGGCAGGATCGGCGAAAAGGACGAAACCGGTGTTGCCACCGGGATGGCCTGGACACAGACCGGAGGAGAGATTCTCAACATCGAAGTCACGCTTATGCCCGGGAAAGGGAATCTTATTCTTACGGGGTTGCTCGGGGACGTGATGAAGGAGTCCGCTCAGGCCGCAGTGAGTTATTCACGGTCCAAAGCCGACGAGTTCGAACTGAAAAAAGATTATTTTCAGAAATACGATATCCATCTCCATGTCCCCGAAGGGGCTATTCCGAAGGATGGACCTTCCGCGGGTGTCGCGCTTACCACGGCCCTGGTTTCGGCGCTTACCGGGAGACCGGTTGACAGGAATCTGGCCATGACCGGCGAGATCACTTTAAGGGGTAAGGTGCTGCCGGTAGGCGGGATCAAGGAGAAAGTTCTTGCTGCTCACAGGGCGGGGATCACGAAGGTTGTGTTGCCTGTTGACAATGAGAAGGATTACATCGAGATTCAGGAAAATGTTATTCGCGACCTGAACATTATTTTTGTGGAAACCATAGATCAAGTACTGGATGCCGCACTGATGGACAAGAAAGTTGTTTCGAACAAAGCGAAGACCGGGGCATCGAGGGGAGGCACAGCAAATGGAACTGGAAAAAAGTCGAAGTAATGAGGAAAACAACGAAGATCAGGATGCATTGAGCAAGCGTTTCGATCCTTCATCGTATGAGAAAAAATGGGCGGAATACTGGGTTGAAAATGGTATCTTTGCAAATCATCCCGTAGAAGGCAAAGATAGTTTCTGCATTGTTATCCCCCCCCCGAACGTTACCGGGAAACTTCACATGGGGCATGCGCTGAACACGACGCTTCAGGATGTGCTGTTGCGTTTCAACCACATGAGGGGCAGGGATGCGATGTGGATTCCGGGGATGGACCATGCCGGGATAGCAACGCAGAACGTGGTCGAGAAAAGGCTCAGGCAGGAAGGCACGAACCGCCATGAACTCGGTCGCGAGAAGTTCGTGCAGCGGGTCTGGGAATGGAAGGACGAGTACCACGACAATATAAAGAACCAGCTCGAAAAAATGGGCGCGGCGGTGGACTGGACGCGAGAGAGGTTCACTCTTGATGAACAGTGTTCGCTCGCGGTGAGAACTTCTTTCAAGCAGCTTTTCGACGAGGGTCTTATTTATCAGGATTATCGGATAATCAACTGGTGCCCGAACGACAGTTGCCGCACGGCGCTGTCCGATGTCGAGGTTGAATACGAAGAGGAAGACGGGTTTTTCTATCATATCAACTATCCTGTCGTCGGCGAGGATATATGCCTTGAGATCGCTACCACGAGGCCGGAAACGATGCTCGGCGATTCCGCGGTCGCGGTTCACCCGGACGACGAGCGATATCTGAACCTGCACGGCAAGAAGGTTCTTCTCCCGCTGGTGAACAGGGAGATTCCGATTATCACCGATCCTTATGTGGATATGGAGTTCGGAACCGGCGCGCTCAAGATCACCCCCGCGCACGATCCGAACGATTTCGAGATAGGCCGCAAGCATGAGCTGCCCGAGTACATCATGCTGACCGAAGAAGGCAGGATTACAGAAGACTACGAAGCGTATGCCGGAATGGACCGGTTCGATGCGCGGAAAAAGATCGTGGAGGATCTGGAAGCAGCCGGTTTCTTCATAAAGAAAGTTCCCCACAACCATTCGGTCGGGCATTGTTACAGGTGCGGCTCGACGGTGGAGCCGTATCTCAGCAAGCAGTGGTTTGTAGATATGAAGCCGCTTGCGAAGCCTGCGATCGAGGCGGTTAAAGAAGGCCGCACGAGGTTCGTGCCGGAAAAATGGGCGAAGGTTTATTTCGACTGGTTAGAGAACATCAGGGACTGGTGCATCTCGCGGCAGTTGTGGTGGGGCCACAGGATCCCCGTCTGGGACTGCGAGGAATGCGGAACCCGTTCATGCGAGATAGAAGATGTGAAGGTGTGTCCGAACTGCGGCTCTGAAAAAGTTCATCAGCATGAGGACGTGCTCGACACGTGGTTCAGCTCCGCGCTCTGGCCGCTTTCGACTCTCGGCTGGCCGGTGGATAATGCGGACCTTGAAAAATTCTATCCCACGTCCGTGCTCGTCACCGGGTTTGACATCATCTTTTTCTGGGTCGCAAGAATGATGTTTTTCGGGCTGAAATTTGGAGAAGAGATTCCGTTCCATGATGTTTTTATACACGGCATAGTCCGCGATGAGTATGGAAAGAAAATGAGCAAAAGCACCGGCAACGCGATGGATCCGCTCGAAGTCGTCGATGAGTTCGGCGCGGATGCGCTGCGGTTCACGTTCCTCTACATGGGCTCGATGGGTCAGGACGTGAATGTTTCTCAGGACCGGTTCAGGACCGGTGCCAATTTTTGTAATAAGCTCTGGAACACGTCGAGGTTCATCCTCATGATGGCTCCGGATGCGCCGTCCATGAAACTGGAAGAGCTCGACAGAGACAAAATGGAGATACAGGACAGATGGATTCTGACCGGCGCTGCAAAGCTTATCAAAGATGTCGCGAGGCTTATCGAAAATTACGACCTTAACGAGGCTGCGCAGAGTATTTACAGGTTTATGTGGCATGATTTCTGCGACTGGTATCTGGAGCTTGCCAAAAGGCCGCTCAGGGAGGACGATCCCGAGGCCGCTGAGTATACAAAGGTTATCCTTCATACGATACTCGGGTGGACTCTTCAACTCCTGCATCCCATTATTCCTTTTATCACAGAAGAAATCTGGAGCAAGCTGCCCGGAACCGATGGGTGTATAGCCGATTCGGGTTACCCGGAGTCGGGCTGGGAAGAAGACGGCGATGCTGTGCAGCATATAGAATTTCTTCAGGAACTGGTTCGCGGGATACGCGACATCAGGGCCAATTTGAATATGCCGCCAAGGAAAAAAGTGAATGTTGTCATGCTGTCACATGAGTCCGGGGGCAGAAAGAAAGCGATGATCGAAGAAGGCGGCCAGTTCATACAGGATATGGCCGGAGTGGACGGCTTCACTGTCGATGAACCGCTCGAAGAGGGTACAAAGGCCATGTCCGCAATCGCGAACGGCGTCGAGATATTTATTCCCGTGGAGGCGGAAAAGATCGAGGAAGAGATTGCCCGGCTGAAGAAAATGGAGAAGACCGTTCAGGAAGATATGCAGAGGGCGGAGAGAAAACTCGGGGATGAAAAATTTGTAAACAACGCTCCTGAGCAGGTGGTGGAAAAAGAGAGGAACAAGCTGGCGGAGTTCCAGAGCGATTTAAAGAAGATTCGCGAAAGACTTTCGGCGCTCGGGCCTGCGTAATAGTGTCATTTTGTTTGATATAAAGCTGACAAAAATTGCTTCATCTGCCGGACATTATTAATAGGGCCGGATTGCGTTCATATATTTTGTTGCTTTTGGAATTGTTTTTGTTTTATTTGCCGGTGTTTTATTATAATAAAAAAAATGGTCGCCTGCGGCCGGGATCTGATTTTTGATATGGATGAAGAAAAACAGAATATAGCTGAAGAATACGAAGAGGTCGAGGGCTCAGGTAAAGATAAATTCTGGATAATTATTATTATCGGAATAATTATCGTTACCGTGGGTTCGTGGTATCTCGGGAATTTTATCGCGGGAAAATTTCTCGATTCCGGCGGGCGGCAAAGCGTTGTGATAAGTGAATCCGGCGAGGAGTATTCCATCGGGCAGAATCAGGAGATATCCGAGATAGGAGAATCCGAAGAAGATACCGCGGATATCCAGGAGGAGGTTGTGCCGGAGAAAAAAGCGGCGCCGGCGCCTGCGATAGACGAAAAAAGCAATGCTCAAGAGATTAAGAAAAAGGAAATGAAGCCGGTCGAGTCGAGCATAGAAGTCGAAATAAGCGGTAAACAGGTTGTCGAACCGAAGAAAACAACTGTCGAGCCAAAGAAAATAGTTGTTCAGGAAAAGAAAACCGCAGAACCGTTTATCAGCGCGGATGACAGAGAAGAGGATTTAATCGAACAAGCTCAACCGGCAAAAGCCGATGCGTCAAAGGTTGTGGCGCCGAAGCAGGAAGAAAAGACGGACGCTGCTCCTCAGGATGGCGACAAAATATATGTTCTTCAGTTAGGTGTTTACAGCTCGAAAGAGAATGCGGAGTTGATGAAAAAAACACTTCAGGAACAATATGATCTCGATGTTTTCATCGGGCGCGTGGAATTTGACGGTCAGATCAGATACAGAGTCCAGGTAGGTGCTTTCAGCAACAAAGAGAATGCGCAGAAGATGGGCCGTGAATTGCAATTGAAGGGTTACAATTATTACATATCGGAGAAAGCGACGATAACCGATTAGAATTTCTCAACAGTATGGAAAGCGAGATATATTACAGGCGGCGAGAAGTCTATTCGTCGCCTGTTGTTTATAACAATGAAAGATTTTGTTAAAAAAAACAAATCAAAGATATTTTTTGTCGCTGTCACTGTTTGCGCCCTGATAATCGATCGGGTTTCGAAGTTTTATGTTTCGGGTATTATGCAGTCGAGATCGGGACGTGAAATTGAACTGATTCCGGGATTTCTGTCCATAATAGATTCCTACAACACTGGGATAGCTTTCGGTTTGATGAAAGGGATCTCTTACGTTTATATCTATCTTCCGGTCGTGCTGGTGCTGGTGGCGGTCGTGCTGATTCTCAGGAGGGGAGAAAAAACAGGCGTTTTCGGGCCTCCGGGATTGGGCATGATGCTGGGCGGCGCGATCGGAAACCTTGTGGACAGGGTGCGGTTCGGAAGGGTCTACGATTTCATCGACGCTTACGTGGGCGCCCTGCACTGGCCGACTTTCAACGCCGCCGATTCTTTTATTGTGATCGGTGTTTTTCTGTTCGCTTTCGCGGTGTTCAGAGGTGAGTTCGATGTCTGACAAGATTCTGCTGATCCCGCTCGACAGCAGACCTGTCAATTCGGAACTCCCACGAAAACTTGCATCGATCGCAGGATGTAAAACCGCCCGCCCGCCGTTGAGTATTCTTGGCAACCTGAGAAAAAAGGCGGATTACGGCTCTGTAAGGAAATGGCTTGAAAACAATCTCGCACCGGATGTCTCCGCTGTCATAGTCTCGATTGATATGCTTGCTTTCGGCGGGCTTGTGCATTCACGCAAACCGGGCATTACGAAAAACGAAGCGCTTGAAAAACTTTTTTTTCTCAGGAAAATCAAAAACGAATACAAATGCCGGCTTCTCGCGTTCAATGTGATTCTCCGGGATTCGATAACCGTTGCAGATGAATCGTCTTTTGGCTCCTGGAAAGAACAGATGGAGAACAGGAGTTCCTCGGCGTCGATGTTGAGGGACAGGAATTCGGGCGTCAACAGGGAGATGATAAAGTGGGCGGGGGAGGGCGTGTTCGATTATCTTCTGATCGGCAAAGAGGACACCGCCCGGGGCAACCCTAACGGGCATGAATACCGTGAGCTCGAAACGCTTGCGGGAAAAGAGGGAAACGGCAGGGTGTCTGTCCAGGCCGGTGCGGACGAACTCGCGCAGTTGCTCGCTGCCAGGCATATTGTTGTGAAACAGGGGATATCTCCCCGGATTAGTGTTGATGCCTGTGATGAGGAGCCTGGTATAATTCCGGCTTATGAGCCCGTGGAATTCAGGGTTACAATCCGCAGGCAGATCGAGTCGGCGGGATGTCTGCCGGCGGGTCCCGGGAATGGCGGCGACGCGGTTATAGTGCCGGTTCTGGAAAAGAATCAGCGCGACCTTTTTCTCGATCAGGTAGAACACAAAAACCAGGGAATCAGAAAAGTCGGAAAAGTAAAACTGGAAGCGATAAACTCGAATTTGAAACAGGGCAAAAGCGTCGGAGTAGTCGATAAAACGCAACTCAACGGCTCGGACCGGCATCTGGTCGATTATCTGCTGAAAGAAGGCAGCTTTTTGAAGCTCTGCGGTTATGCGGGCTGGAACACCACGGCGAATTCCAGCGGCACTGTCGTGGCGCAGCTTGCGGTTAACCTGGCGGCGCGAACCGGCATGGCACCTCGCAGATCGGCGCTGGTTCTTCTCGAACGCCTTGCAGAGGATTATGTCTACTCATGCGTGGTGAGGGAAAAGGTTAACGGGCTTATGGACGACCGGTTCTCCGGTTGCTATTCTTATGGAGCCGGCGACTTCTCCGGCAGTGAAATGAAGAAAGAATTTGATGCGCTGGCGCGAAAATATATTGTCGGGTCTGAAATTTCCGGACCGAAAAAAAACGGGGTGAATGTTTTAATTGACGGGTGCGAAATAGTTAAAGCGTTTCACCCGTGGAAAAGGCTGTTCGAAATCAAAACGGAAATTCGGGCCGGGTTTAAAGGCAGTAAAGCATGAAACGCGAATTTTACACGTTAGGAATAGAAAGCTCCTGTGATGAAACATCGGTTTCCGTTCTGCGTGGAAGCGATGAGTTGTTATCGAACGTCATAGCGTCGCAGGTGGATATTCATGCCCGGTTTGGCGGAGTGGTTCCCGAGATAGCGGCACGTAAACATACCGAAGCTATCAATGCCGTGATCCAGGAATCGCTGGAAGAATCGGGCATCGGATTCGGTGATATCAGCCTGATAGCGGTAACGGTGGGTCCCGGGCTTGCGGTAAGCCTCGTGGTGGGTATATCCGCGGCAAAGGCGCTGTCTTCGGTCCTTGATGTACCGGCAGTCGGAGTTAATCATCTCGAAGGGCACCTGCTCGCGAATATGCTCGGCAGAACAGAAACAAAGTATCCGGCTGTGTGCCTGCTTGTTTCAGGCGGACACACTGAAATAATACTTGTGAAACGAACAGGCGAGTATGAAAAGCTGGGCGGGACCGTGGACGATGCGGCAGGCGAGGCATTCGACAAGGTGGCGAGACTTCTCGACCTTGGGTATCCCGGCGGCCCGGCAATACAAAAGGCAGCAAAAAGCGGAGACCCCGCAAAAATCAAATTCCCAAGGCCGATGATTCACGAAAACAATCTGAATATGAGTTTCAGCGGATTAAAAACAGCGGTATTGAATTATACAAAAAAAAATGGTGAGAAAATAGGAAAAGCCATTACGGTTGAAGATATTGCAGCATCATTTCAGGAGTCGGTGGTCGATCTTTTGGCTCAAAAGACAATCAACGCGGCGGAAAGCGCCGGAGCCGGTGAAATCTGGCTTGCGGGCGGTGTTGCCGCAAACAGGAGCCTGAGAGATCGCATGTCTGAACTTTGCGAAAAAGAAGGATTCAGCTTTTATACACCGGAGATGATACTATGCACCGACAATGCCGGAATGATAGCAAAAGCGGGATATGAATTGTATAAACGTGGAATCAGAAATCTGCCGCTGTCTCCGGTTCCGAGTCTTTCGTTGTAACTGTTGTCAATCCAATCGAGCAAATATTCCGTATAATGCGTTATAGTGCATTATAAGTGTTCATTTGTCCTGAAAAAGTGCCGGTTTTCCACAAAAACAAATGTTCTATGGAAAAATAGCTGTGGAAAAGTGGAGAATATTGTGGAAAACTTCAAAAAAGCTTGCTGTATTGGAACTGAAACAACAAAAAAAACATTATGATGGAACAAAAAACGAAGGATACTGTCAAAAATAAAATTATGTGAGATATAAATTCTGAAAATCGGGGGATTGAACGGATAACGGTATAAAAAAGCGATAATTAAAAGCTTTTTTGAGTTTATATTGACAAACTAATATCTGTTTGATACTATTTCCAATCTATGGATACTATACTGATAGGCGGAAACAGAAGAGCAAGACAGGCTTTCGGATTCGACGACATTTCGATTGTGCCATCGGATGTAACAATTGATCCGGAAGAAACCATTACTGATCTTAAGATCGGTGATTATACATTTACGGCGCCACTGCTGGCATCGGCAATGGATGGAGTCGTAGATGTAAAATTTGCTATTGAAATGGGAAAACTCGGCGGACTTGCCGTTCTCAACCTCAACGGAATACAGACAAGGTTCGAGAACCCCGGCGAGATACTTGATCAGATTGCATCGAAAGATCCATCCGAAGTTACCCCGTTCATCCAGAACGCATATAAGGAGCCGATAAAAGAAGAACTGGTCGGCAAGCGTGTTCAGGAAATAAAGGACGGCGGTGTTGTCTGTTCAGTCTCCGCAACTCCGCAGGATGCCGAGAGATTCGGCGCGCTGGCAAAGGAAGCCGGAGTTGATATTTTTGTAATTCAGTCGACAGTCACATCGACAAGGCATATTTCATCAAAAATCGAACCCCTCGATATAGGTAAATTCTGCAAAGGATTTGATAGGCCGGTTCTGGCAGGTAACTGTGTAACATACGAAGTGGCTATACAGTTGATGCAGTGCGGGATCGCCGGTGTACTGGTCGGAGTAGGGCCGGGCGCCGCATGCACTACAAGAGGGGTTACCGGAATAGGCGTTCCTCAAATAACGGCAACTGCCGACTGCGCGAAAGCAAGAGACGACTATTTTCAGGAATCCGGAAGATATGTTTCGATAATAACAGACGGAGGAATGAGAGTAGGCGGTGATATCTGCAAAGCTATCGCGGCAGGTGCCGACGGCGTGATGATAGGTTCGCCGTTCGCAAAAGCCGAGGAAGCTCCCGGAAGAGGCTATCACTGGGGAATGGCGACATCGCATGCATCGCTTCCGCGGGGAACCAGAGTAAAAGTCAGTACAACGGCATCGCTTAAAAACATCCTTGTAGGCCCGTCGCTTGTGGATGATGGATCACAGAATTTCGTTGGATCAATCAAGAATTCGATGGGGCTGTGTGGGGCGAAAACCATCAAAGATTTCCAGAAAGCGGAGCTTGTTATATCATCTTCATTCATGACTGAAGGCAAGCTGCTGCAGACGACCCAGAGAGTCGGCATGGGCCGCTGAAACGAATCCGAATGGATTTGATATCTTTCAACAGGCATGAGGTTACTTCGGACCGTTGGTCGCGGCAGGATCGTGAGTTGGCGCTCGGGCTTCTCAAAACGGATCCCCTTTATTCCAGAATACCGGAAAATGAAATTCCCGGCCTGATTGAATCTGCTCTGATTTCGGGAGAAAAAAACGCTCAGAAAATTGCGGCGAGATTTGATTGCAAAGATCCCTTGAGAATTGCAAGAATGATGAATATCAGGGTGATTTTTGATATCAGCCGGAATTACTCGCGGGGTGGAATAAATATCCTTTCGACTTTTATTCCGAACCCGGCGACCATAACGGTTTTTGAAAACAGGCTGAGGATTTGCAGGGAAAAACTCGCGGGGGTTGAAGATCTCGACAGGGTATTTTTAACAAACCTGACGAATATTTGTGTGGCGCATGAGTTGTATCATCACATTGAAAGAAAATGTCTGGATTTTATAAATTTGAAATGCAAAGTGGTTGTTTTTAATATAAAATTCGTAAAGCTTGAAAAGAGCCTTTCTATGTTGTCGGAAATTGCGGCTAATGCGTTCACGAGTGAACTTCTCGGGTTGCCTGTTCTTCCGAGCGTGATTCATGACAAGCTGTTGATAGGCGCTTAGAAACAATATGGACAAACAGAGCAAACTGAAAAAAATCAACATGGTGATTGTGCCGAAGGTAGGCAGATCATTTTTTAATGTTGTTATTTCTTACCATTTCCTTTATATTGCCGCATTTTTAGGGGTTTTGATTCTTGTTACAAATCTGCTTCTTTTGAGTGGTTATGTCGGGATGAAGAGCAAGGTATCTGAAATCAAGCATCTTGAAGAAGTGAACAGACAGGTTGAAGAACTGGCGACAGACGCACAGAAGATCAAGCAGGATCTTGAAGAAATCAAAGAAGCAAGCAGAAGAATTCAGGATAAAACGGGGATAAGCAGTGAACCGGGCTATGTGGATTATACCAGAGACGATGGCAGATCATATGGCTTGCCGAGCCGGTCTGATATGACGGATATAAGTGACCTGAGCGACGAACTGGTAACGCTTGCAATGGAAATTCGCGCAAGGAAAAAAACGATAACCGCTGTTGAAGACAGGGTGAACGTGATGGCGGATAAGTTCGCTCATGTGCCATCGATATGTCCGGTCCGGGAATGCAGCATAACATCCGGATTCGGGTACAGAAACCACCCGATCACCGGTTCATGGGAGTTTCATGAAGGATTGGACATAAGGGGAAGTTACACTACACCGATATATGCAACTGCGGATGGAGTTGTCGATTTTTCAGGCTGGCGGCACGGGTATGGAAAGACGATAGGAATAGTCCATGAAAATGGATTTTTTACTCTTTATGCCCATAATTCGAGAAACCTTGTCAAAAAAGGCGAGCGCGTGGAAAAAGGGCAGATTATCGGTTATGTGGGAAGAACGGGAACCTCGACAGGTACGCATGTTCATTATGAGGTCCATCACAACAACCGGCTGGAGAATCCGCGAAAGTTCCTGGAATTGACAATAAAAGACATAGAAAAATTCTGACCCGGATAAAAACATGGAAGATAAAAAAACAAAAATTACATACCGTGATGCCGGCGTGGATATAGATGCCGGCGAGAAGGCAGTGGATCTTATTCGCGACATGGCTAAATCCACTTTTACACCACAGGTTCTGAGCGGCCTCGGCGGGTTCAGCGGACTGTATGGGCTCAAGGGCATAATCGGAGATGATCCGGTTCTGGTTTCAGGAACCGACGGGGTGGGAACCAAGCTTAAAATTGCGTTTATGACAGGGAAAAACGATACTGTTGGTATCGATGCGGTGGCAATGTGTGTCAATGACGTGATCTGCACAGGCGCGGTTCCGCTGTTTTTTCTTGATTATATAGGAACGGGCCGGTTGCAACCCGGGCAAATCGCGGATGTCGTTTCCGGGATTGCTGAAGGATGCCGCAGGGCGGGGTGTGCGCTTGTCGGCGGTGAAATGGCCGAAATGCCCGGTTTTTATGATGATGGAGAATATGACATTGCGGGCTTTTGCGTCGGGCTTGTCGACAGGAGCAAAATAATCGACGGTTCGAAAATTTCCGCTGGAGATGTCCTTATCGGGATACCCTCTTCGGGGCTGCACAGCAACGGTTTTTCTCTTGTGAGAAAAGTGGTTTTCGATGCCGCGGGAAAAAATATCAATGACAAAGTGCCGGAAGTGGATAACAAATCAGTCGGCGAAGTTCTTCTGGAGCCGACCGAGCTGTATGCAAAAGCAATTAATTCGCTTGTGGCGGGTGTCGAAGTTAAAGGGATAGCGAATATTACAGGCGGCGGCCTTGAAGGCAATGTATCGAGAATAATTCCGGGCGGATTGAAAATCAGCGTGGACTGGGATTCTTTCAAACGGCCCGGCGTGTTCGATTACATCCAGAGGCTGGGTGAAGTGGAAGAGGAAGAGATGCGCAGGGTTTTTAACCTTGGAATCGGGATGGTTGTGATCGTGGATCCTTCAAAAGCGGAAAAAACGATAGAGATTATCAGGGAAAACGGTTATGACTCCAAGGTCATCGGGCATGTTGAATGAGCATAGAGAAACTATTTTTTATAAGGCATGGAGAAACAGACCTGAACCGTGAATTAAGGGTACAGGGAAAAATTAATATAAACCTGAACGAAACAGGCAGGATGCAACTGGAATCAACTGCGAAGAAATTTGAAAAGATACATCTCGATTCAATATACGCAAGCCCTCTTGTCAGAGCTGTCGAAAGTGCGGAGATAATTGCGGAGAAGAAGGGTTTGAAAGTTAAGACGCTCGACTGGCTGGTTGAGATTGATCACGGTGGACTTGAGGGGTTGAATCGCGAAGAGGCGGAGGAAAAGTATCCCGGGTTGCTGGATGTATGGCACAATTGCCCGGACGAGGCAGTTTTCCCCGGGGGAGGGGAAACCGCAAGAGATCTTGCCGAAAGGATAAAAAAAGGGCTTCTTGAACTGATAAGAAGCGAAAACGGAACAGTAGTGCTTGTAACTCATCAGGTTGTTACAGGGACTGCAAAATGTCTGATTGAAGGCATTCCGCTGTCACAACTCTGGAAGGATAAGCTTATAAACGGAGATTATCTGGAATTTGAAATCACTGAAGAAAGACTGAAACGAATGGGTTTTTAGTGTAATATTTGTCGAAATATAGTTCCCGGCAGATTCCGGTGGTTGAAACCCTCTTCGGAGGTTATAAGTATATTTTAGTTTCAAAATCAGGGGTATTATTGAATACAAACCCCGGCAAGAGTGAGGGATCGAAATGAGAAAGGTCTCATGTGCGTTAATAAGTGTTTATGACAAATCGGATATTGTAGAGCTTGCGACTTTTTTGTCAAAAAAAGGTGTGGATATAATTGCAACGTCCGGGACGCAGAAAATACTTGAAAAAGCCGGTATAAAAACAGTCGATCTGTCTACCCTTACAGGGTCATCAGAATTGCTCGGGGGAGAGATAAAAACACTGTATCCTGTGATATATGCTTCCGTAATGGCGAATCCGGAAGATCCTCAGGAGCTTGAGAATCTTCAAAATATGGGTGGCAGGGTAATAGACCTTCTTGTGATAAATCCACTTCCTCTTGTTTCACCTGAGCAACCGATTAAAGGGAAACAGCCGAAAACGGATACCACGATAGATATCGGCTGCACGACGTTGATACGTGCTGCGGCAAGGAACCACTCCAACGTGACAATTCTTACAAACCCGTCGCAATATGATGAGTTCATGGGTGCTTTTGATGAAACAGACGGGAAAATAAGTGTGAACATGAGAAAGAAGCTTGCGCACAAAGCGTATGAAATGGTTGCCGACTACGACATAAGTTTATTTGAACATTTTTTCAAAAAAGACATTGAAACAGACGATTTTCTTTCAGAAACACTGTTTTTGAAATACAGGAAATCGGTGCCGTTGAGGTATGGAGAAAACCCGCACCAGAAATCCGCTTTTTACAGCAGGCCGGAGATTGAAGGCGTGACCATGGATGATCTGGAACAGTTGCATGGACCAGATTTGTCATACAACAATTTCAATGACTTGAATTCGGCGATCGAAATAGCTATGGAGTTTGAGAAAACAGTCGCCGTTGTGGTAAAGCACGGGAATCCTGTGGGGGTGGCTGTGGACAAAGAACCGTTGCAGGCATATCTGGCAGCGCGTGAATCCGATAAAGTATCATCATTTGGGGCAGTAGTGGCATTTACATGCCAGGTTGACAAGAAAACGGCCAGGGAGCTTGAAACTGCATTCACGGAAGTCTTGATAGCGCCAAAGTATACCGATGGGGCGCTGAATCTCCTCAAATCCTCAAAAAAGACAGCAAATATGAGGATATTTCAGATCAGTGACAAGAAATGGAACAAGCCTGTCGGGACACTGGATATAAAGAGTGTGCTGGGCGGTGTTATGATCCAGAATAAAGATGATTTTCTTGTTCCTGATGATGGGCAGATCAAAGTGGTTTCGAAGAGGAAACCCACGAGAAAGCAACTGGCGGATCTGGTCCTGGCCTGGAAAGTCTGTAAATATGTGAGATCGAACGCGATAGTTATTGTAAAAGACGGCAGAACGCTCGGGATCGGAGCGGGCCAGATGAGCAGGATGGATTCCTTGAAAATTGCGCTGGAAAAGGCTGGAGAGGAAGCGGTTGGAGCGGTTCTGGCATCCGATGCTTATTTCCCGTTTAGAAATGTAGCGGATGAAACCGCAAAATTCGGCATATCTGCGATAATTGAGCCGGGAGGCGCAAGGCGTGATGATGAAATCATTATGGCTTGCGATGAGCACAATATTGCGTTGTGCCTTACCGGAATGAGGCATTTCAGACATTAAGAAAACAATAAATGATTCAAAATGGCATCTGTTGATCAATAACGGGTGCCATTTTTTTTAACAACAACAAAAAAATTTATTTAAATAGAAATAAATTTTGAAAAAAATAGTTACACGCAGGAATTTGGGATATAATTGCGATAATTGATGATCATTTCGTGTAAAGTCTGTAAATAACTGATATTGATTGTCAAATTATATAATTAAATATAGATACTATTCTGTATTATTGTTTCTTTGAGATTGTAATTTGGAAAAATCCGTTGATAGCAGGAAAGGAGGTGAAATCTCTGGAAGCATCATCGGAAACCAAACAATAAGTGAACTGAAGAAGTTCGTGGGGTAAGGAAACAAGGCAACTTACACCGAAAGAACTTCGGAAGTTCCGAGAAAAAAGAATTTCCAGGGAGGTTGCTAATGAAAAAAGTATTATCATTACTGACATTCGGCCTCGTTCTCGGTATTGCGTCAATGGCATTTTCAGCAACGCTGGTTGACGTTCCGAGCAACCACTGGGCGGAAGACGCTGTACAGAAGCTCTTTAATTCCGGTCTCATCGAAGGTTATCCTGATGGTACCTTCAAGGGCGACAGACCCATCACTCGTTATGAGTATGCAATGGTCGTAGATCGCATGATGGAGATGCTGGATAAAACATACTGCCTGAAAGATGAGTGCAAGGTCCAGGCACCTGCACCCGCGGCAGTGAGCAAAATCGATCCCGCGCAGTTGGACGAAATCAGAGACATTGTTAAGAAACTGGCCGCCGAGTTCAAAGATGAACTTGCAGCCCTTAAGGTCAAAGTCGATGAAAACTCGAACAAGATCGCCGCTCTCGAATCCAAAGTTGACAAGGCTTTCTTAGGAAAACTTCAGGTCAGCGGAAGCATTCGACAGCGCATAGACATTCCGGACACCGATCTCGAGAATGCTGCATTCGTAGATAATTTCTACACCCAGCAGTACAATGTCGCCGCTGCTAATCTGTCAAATGTTCGCTCAGGCGGACTGGAATACGGCTATGAAATGATACCGACTATTCAGTTTGACGGAGAAGCCGGAGACAACGTAACATTCTCAATCGCTCTTTCCCAGACTATCCTGAACAAAGCAGCCATCGCCGACAATTTCGGCGATGACACAGGCGAGCTCAATATCGAGCATGCTTATGTCGATCTTGATGGTTCGGAATCAGTTAGAGAACTTGATGTTCTCACACTGAGGTCGGGATATCAGTCACTGTCATTCGGACCGTACGGAATGCTCGTTGATGTAAGTGGCGCGCAGTCTGTGCCCGGTGTTGCGCTGGGAATCGGAAAAGACATCGTAGCCCTGAGTGTCTTCGGTGGATTTGCCGACATGGATTCAAACAACATCACTGACGGACTCGGTTCAGCAGGTAAAGATGTTTACGCAGCCGCAAGGCTCGGATTGGATCTTCCTTTCGTAGACCTCGGATTCAACTATCTTGGAAACGGTTATCAGGAAGAGCAGGGTTGGGGCGTCGATCTCGTAGCTCCTCTGCTTAAAAACTCACCGTTCCTTAAAGAGTTCCGCGCCGAGTATTTGACGGTTACGGATCTCGAAGACGGAACAAGCCCGGCTTCCGGTCTTGACGATTCAAGTTTCGTGCTTGGACTCGATCTTTACAAGAACAAAAAAGCAGCTCTTACCGTTTCGTATGCAGATATACCGGCAGCAGTTGCTTTCACAAGCCTGGACTCAAATCCGTTCACAGAGTACGACACGATTTGCCCGATCGGACTTGACGTTTCTTCTTCACAGTGCATCTCGTTCGAATCAGGACGCATGCTGTTCCCCGCCGGCTTTGAAGGTGTCGGCGTTGAGGCCAGCTACATTGTTCTGGGCGATGTCGAGCTCGCCGCCAAGGGAGTTATCGGTAACTTCGCAGGCGGAACCCGCTGGGGCAGAGACCTCGATGGTCAGGGTTATCCCGGCTATGGTGCATTCTCAGTTACAAAACCGATCAACAGCGATTCCAAGTTCCGTGTTGAGTACATGCAGCAAGGTCGCGAAGACATTCTTCTCAACAGGGTTCGCAGTGAACTGCTGATTAGTTTCTAATTCTATTAGAATGTTTACTTAACCCCCGGGGAACAGAGTTTCTCTGGGGGTTTTTTCTTTGTTTTAGGAGAAGAATACAATGAACACTATCAGGATGTTGCAACGGGTGCGCGTGTTGAGACCTCAAATATTAACGGCATTGTTTTCGGTTTTGTTTTTCACAACCATTGTTCGGGCACAGGTTAATATGACTGAAATATTTGACGATAATGATAATTTTATCAGTCTGAAATCGGATTCAGCAAATTATCAACAGTCGGATGAAATTATAAGGCTTGATGGGAACGTAACTATAGAGTTCGACGGGTTTTTGCTTTCTACTGATTCTATGATCGTGGACAGGGATAAAAATCTCATTTCAACAGAGGGAAGTTTTGTTCTGAACAGAGATGGGCACAGATTCGAGGGCGAAGCTCTCGAACTGGACTACGAGAATGACATTGGCAGAATGAAAAAGGCCCATGCGTGTATAAAGGGGATGAATTTTTTCAGCGAGGATGTCGAGGTTTCTCCCGAATACATTGTTATGCACGATATGGTTGCCACAACATGTTCTTCCGATTCGCCGGATTATTCAATAAAGGCAAAGCAACTGGAGTTGCGTGAAAATGGAAAAGGATATTTTAAAAAGATTTCTTTTTACTACAGAAAGAAAAAGATATTAAGCTGGCCGTCGTATTCAATGTCTCTCAAGGAAAACAGCGGAGTGGTGTCGGAATCAGGTGTTCAGGTTGGAAACTGGATGTTCTCTTCTCCTTCTCTGGGATATGCCGATCATGGCGGACTGAGGCTCGGCTCGGGTATTGTCAGGACATTCGATTCAGGCGCAAGCACAGGTTTGTTTTTGGATTATTTCATCAAGGACGGGTTTTTCCCGGAAGCGAGATTTGAAAAAAGAGTTTATGATTATGATGTGGCTCTGAGACTGGGCAAACATTATAAGGAAAATACCGGGTATTTCAGATATTTTGATCCTGTAATCGTGTGGAACGAGCCAACTCTTTCTGTAGGGTTCGATGAAAGAGAATTTAAAAATACGAAAATCAGATATCATGGAAGCATGGAAGTCGGCCAGGTAAAAGAAATGCAGTTGAGGTATCCGGAGGAAAGAGCTTTCCTGAATCTGAATGCCGCATATCCGATCAACAGCGGGAAAAAAGTTGTGTATTCCTTGATAACGGATGGAAGATTCGGGTTGTACAATAACTGGAGAAAATACAGGGTCTGGGGAAAAGGAGTCGGCGCCGAATATGAAGAAGACAGGAAATCTCTGAGTGTTCAGTATCTCAATTTCAGAAAAGAAGGACAGACGCCCCTTTTGTCCGACCTGGTCAATACAAATGATAAAGTGTTTGTTTACGCAACACATAAAATAAGCAACAGGACTATTCTGATTTCAGATAATCAATATGATCTTGATGAGAATCGTTTTGACGAAGTGGTGGTTGGAGCGACAAGAGAATATGAGTGTCTTGCGTTTTCTTTTCAGTGGAGGACTCAAAGAAAACAGGTAGGAATAAGTATGAGAATATTGAACCCCGGAAAGGATAAATGAAAAGAGCCGATAAAATAAATCTTTCGGTCCTTGTAGTTCTTTGTGTAATATTGTCTTCGGCGTTCGCGTTTGCTGAAACAAGGAATATTACAGAAGAAAACAAAAAAGCGCTTGCGAACGTAGTGGAAACAATGCAGCAGACCGAAATGATGCGGGTGAGCAGGGGCAGGCTGAAATCAAATCCGGTAATTTATCCATTTCACACCATTTATCAGAACCTGATCCAGAACCAGAATTATCTTATAAAGAATCATACCGAGAGTTACGCAAATGCGCTTTCAAGATTGCTGATAGTGCGAGAAGATTTTTTGCCTGATGCGGTTTCCGGCAAGGGAAAGATAATTCTTGATTATTATAAAAGGGAACTGATCAGGCAATATGATCTCGCCCCGCAGTTCGAAACAGTTAAGACGTTGCTTGAGACAAATGATGTTCTGGAGAGATCAAGAGCGGGGCTTGATGCGATACCGATAAGAGCCCGGCTTGCTTTTGATGCGAGGCGCTGGGCTTTTGTTTGTTTTGGTTCTGAAGAATTGCCCGAACAGTTCGAGAGCAGACTTGATTCCCTGATGAGGGAGTGGAAACCGGCGAAAGATGTATTTGAGGTTGAAGAATCAATATCTGAACTTTCTCTGGCTTATTCTGAATTATTCGTGGAAATATCCGGCGAAAAGGGAATCGGCAAATGAAGAAAACCTTTTTGTATTTGATCATATTTTCGATATTGTTTTTTTGCGCAACCACGCATGCCGAACTTATGCATGCGACTGTCGAGTTGAAAGACCGTGCGGTTGTTATTGGAGCGGAAGAGCAAATAATTGAAGAGATCAAGGAATGGGCGGGCAGTAAAAAAGGTATTTCTATCGAGCAGTTCAGCGATGAGATTCAAAAGAGATATGGTGACCGGGTTGATCTGGAGAGTTTTTCAACAGCGGGATTCGCGCAACTGACATTTGACCTCAAAGTTTCAGTTCATATAAGAGAAGGTATTCTGTCGGGAAAATTGCCGCCGATCGAAGGGCTGTCTTTTCAGGATGCATCGAGCGTATTGACGCTTTTCGGGTACAAGGCGGTTAAGCTTGAGGATTTCAATAGTTATTCGGTCCAGGAAAAAGTAAAGGTATTTGTGGATGCTCGCGGCCCTGTTATGGTTTTGTCAGGCACGGGAGCGTTCGACACCGTAATGGTTTATACCACTGTGGATGAAAAAGACCGGTGAAAAAGCTCGGAATATTTTTTTTATTACTGTTATCAATGATTATAGTGGCTTCACGGCTTGATGCCGAGCCGGTTGTTATCATGGCGACTGAACAACAGTTGCTGCAGGGGATTGCAATCGAGGTAGACGGCATGCCGGGATTCATTTCCGCTGACTCGAATACGATAAGGATGAGCACGTTTGAAATTGTTCCGCTCGGGCTTCAGACCCCGGTTCAGGTGGTGGTGCAGAAGGACGGAGTAGCAAACGAAAGGAATGTTGTTTTACCTATACAGATAGAAGACAAGTCGCTTGCCAGGGGTGTGAAAATCGAGCTTATAACACACCTCGGAAATCGTGCTTCCCTGTCGATTCCTCCAAAAAAAGTTTTTCTTTCAATACCGTTCACGATTCCTGTTACAGCTGATATTCATCCGGATTTCGGTGATAATCCATGTCATCTTATCCTTCAGATTGTTCCCAAAATAACAAAGAAGGCGCAGGTTAATGTTGACAATACGTCAACGGATGGGCTCGTTGCCGATATCCGTTACGAGGGGATAGCGTATCTTAAACTTTATGATTTGCTGAACAGAACCAACAGGAGAGACCTGGACGGAACGTTCTTTTTCGGAAAGGAAGAGGATTCCAGGTGGGCATTGATTACAGAAAATATAATGGAGAAGTTCGACGAGCGGAATGTGGCGGTGATGAAGAACCAGAGGCTTGGTGGGGAAGTGAAAAGCCAGTGGCGGCTCGACAGGATAGATAATATTCACAAGGCGAGGATGGGGCTGAATGTAGAGTATTCGGAGGATAAAAGCAAGTTTCTTGTCGGCAACATAGATCGCAAGGTTAAAAACAGAATACACAGTGAGATAGGATACGGCGACGATAATGTCAGATACATAACAAGGTTCGAGGGAATAGAAGTGGTGAATCCGCCGACAAGGTCAGGGATAGCGATGAAGGTCGAGAAATTCGGCTATCAGCTACAGTTGAGCGGCGGCGACGAGAGCACATATTACGAGGGTCGTTTCGGGAACCTGAAGGTTCAGGATTTCGATGACGAAGGTGAAATTGACGATTATTTCAATTTCGATTTTGAGTATGTGATGATGCTGGGTGAAAAGAACAGGCGATGGAGGCCGAAAAAATGGATGGTCTCGGGCGAAACGGCGCTTGAATTCTGGGGGAGGGGAGATACTTCGTGGGTAGAGGGTGAGCTTCGCCTCGATATTTCATACAAAAGAGATTATTTGATGTATTTCAGGTTTAATGATGACTTCGCCAGAATCACTGGGGACACGGAAGAGCCTTTGTGGGAATCTTTGTTCATATCGTTTATGAGAAACAGGAATTTCTTTAATCCAAATGATACGCTTGCGAAATTCGGGCTGGAATCCATACATCTTGATTTCGATTATTCACGAGAGGGTAAGGGCGAAGCATACGCGAGAAAAACAAGGTTCGGCGTTTCTAAACTCATGAAAATCTGGGAGTATGACATACCGGTTGAATTTTATCTGGAAACTGTGAGGAGCAGAGTTTACAGACCGGGTCTTACGATAAGCATCAGGAGGTATCTGTGATGCTCAGGGGTGCCCGATCCAGAATCTTCTCGTTTGTTGCTGTTTTCATGTTTACAGCTATTATCGCTGTTGCAGCAGATACAGTGGATATTCTTACGCTCTCGATAAGGACAAAAGACGGGCTTGCTGTTGTAGAGGCGCAGGAGTCGGAAATTGAAAATTGGAAGACAGGTCTTGCCGGGATGAAAAATCCACCGTCTACAAATCTTGAGGTGCTTTCCTGGTTGCTTGAAGAAGGCGTGGAGCCGCAGAGAATCAGGTTGTATTTGAATCTTGCAGGAAAAATATCAAGCATAGGGCGCCAGGGTCTTGAATGGGAAAAAACTACAATCAAACAGGCGGTCAGGAGCGGACAGATTCCGAACCTGACGAGTAGGCCTTTGCATGAAGTATATACAATGCTCAGAAGCGCCGGGATCAGCGTTTTACTGAGTGATAAATTGAAAAATGACAATATTCAAAGCCATCATGACAGGACAATATTTGTGTTGTCATCCGCGTTTCACAATGGCAGGGAAGGGATATTTGTTGACGGCAGGAATTTATCAAAGGGTGGGATCGGGTACAACATAGTAGCTTATCCGCCGGATGGCGATGCAATATCTGAAACGTTCGAATTGTATGACAAACCCGATGATGGCCCGAGAATGGCATCTTTTTTGAATAGTCTTCCTGAAGGAACATATATTGCCGCCGAGGTAAATTTCGGGCCGGGCGTTTTCCTTTCAGGTGGTGCGATTTCCGCGCTGCAATCGTATGGTTCGATGGAAAATCTCGATCCGGAACTGCTTTCATCCCACGCGATGATAGGGAAAAAAGGGCTCGCTTCGGGGCTTGCGACGGAGGTGTCCGAGGTTAATCTTGGAAGCAGTGTTATCGAGTTCAGTGATGATATTTTTGTCGGGACGGACAGGCTCGAAAATATTATTGGAGTAAGTGTAGGAAAAACAGTTGTAATAACAGGGACTGAACCTTCTGATATTATATATATACTTAAATAATTCAATTGATCCCCTTAATTGATTTTTCCAATTTCCAATAATAGAATATGTACTGAGTAAAATCTGAGATACTGGATTCATAAATGCAGCGCTGGGACAACACTGCAAAAAGAAAATGGCGGGTTCTGATAGTAAGTGACGGCAAGCGTGGTCATGTGCATCAGACCGAGGGTGTTGTGCGCAAGCTTCACAACGTAATCGGAAAAAAATTCGAGATAACGATAGGCAAGGGCTATTATCTTTTTCTCGTTTTTATATCCATTATCGCAAGACATGTGAGTTTTTCGCATCCGTTTATACTTTTTCTGGTACAGAAGGTAACAAAATCTTCGATGTCGAGTTTAATAAAATTTTCTCCTGATCTGATAATTTCAGCCGGTTCATTCACTCATCCGGTGACGTATCTGCTGAGCAAGATATGGAATTCGAAGACGGTCGTTTGCATGAGGCCGTCGCTGTTGTCTGTCGAGGATTTCGATCTTGTTGTTGTTCCCAGGCATGATGAGTACAGGTGCAGGGGCGGTAACATAATCTATACGATGGGGGCGACCAGCCATATTTCAGAAGGGTTTATATTTGCTGAAGCCGCTGCGCTTTATCCCAAACTGAAAGGCGAGGTTAAGAGACCTATCGGGTTGTTGATAGGCGGTAACAGTTCACGGAATTTTATTACTCCCGAGATGGCGCAGGAAATTGTCGGCGAGGTGTTGCTCGCCTGTGAGGAGAATGAGATTTCGGTTCTGACGACAACGTCTCGAAGAACGCCTCTGGAAGCGGAGAAGAACGTAAAAGAACAGCTTGAAGAACATCCGAACAGCGCCTATCTTCTGCTGGCTTCGGAAAGCAATGATAATCCGGTTCCGGGAATAATCGGCATGTGCGAAGTTGTAATAGTGACAGAAGACAGTGTGTCGATGGTTTCGGAGATAATCTCGGGCGGCAAGTATGCGATAGTTGTAAAAGTAGGGCGAAGCAGGAAGGGATTCAAGTTCGAGAAACTTTTCAATGATCTGATGGATGAACAATATATAACATATACATCGATAGAAGGAATAAATCGGAGTGTAACAGAAGTTCTCAAGAGAAAGAAGAGAGGCTTCAAACCGCTGGATGAATCCAGGAAAGTCGCTGTGGAAATTGAGCGCAGATTTTTTGGTGAAGGCTCGGGTACGGGAGTCAAACGGGAATGAGGAAGTTCAAGACGGTTGCTGTTGCGCTCGCAGCCGTAATATTTTGGGGAACTGCCGCAATGGCTGTGTCGGACCGCGCGGTGGATTACCTGCTGAAAACTGCGCCAAGGCCTTCGGGGATGGGCGGCGCTTTTACGGCGGTTCCCGGCGATCCGATAGGAATATTCTGGAATCCCTCCGCTGCAATGATGTCGGACAGGCTTGCGATTTCAGGCAATCACAGCCTCAGGCATTTCCCGCATGGAAGAAAAAATCTCGATCAATTGGATTCGGATACCACGGGGATAACTCTGCCGCTGTCGGGCGACGCGATTATGGGGATAGGGTTCACGGTTCCCGGTGAGTGGGGGATCGATCACACGGATACAAATGATGTTCTTCCCGATAAAGAAAAGCTGCGCGGCAGAGAAAGACGTTTCTGTTATGCCGATCTGCATGGAACCGAGCAGGCCGGAGCAGAATTCGTTGATTCCAACTGGTATCGATACGATAATACGGATAACGGAAGTCATTACAGGCAATTTGACACCGGGGGAGGTTTCAGCTTTTTTTATGAAACCCAAAACGGGATGATGTATGGAGCGCAGGTGAGGGGGCTTTCCTCGATTGTGAAGGGTAATATCAATGCCGTGAAAAAGGCGTTGAGCATTACGTTCGGCGCAGCATACAGAGCTGATAAGAATGCGGCTACTCTTGCCGCCGCTGATCTGGAGTTGAGCTGGAAGCATGGTTTTGAAACCCGCTGGTTCGGAGGCATTGAAAGATCGTTCGACAGGAAGGGTTTCCTGAGGGTTGGGTCTATGAACGGCATGCCGACTTATGGCGCGGGATCAAGATTCGGTTCGTTAAGGCTCGATTATGCGGTGGTAAAAAATCTGATGCCGCAAATTACAGGCAATGAGGATGTAAAAACATTTCAGGACGGTCATTTTCTGTCCTATACATTGAGTTTATAAAAATGGAAAAAATCACAAAGCTGCTTCAGAAGTGGAGGGTTCGGCTGGGCCATCTTTTCGGTATTGCGGTGCTGGTTTTTGCGAGACCGGAATTGAAATGGCTGCTGGTCGGGACCTTTGTATCGCTTTTCGGCGAGGCAATAAGGATTATTTCGGCAGGTTATATTCAGAAAGACCAGGAATTGTCGAGAACCGGCCCGTATGCTTTCACGCGCAATCCTTTGTACGTAGGCAGTTTTTTTATGTACCTTGGATTGTGTATCGCGGCATCTAACTGGATAGTTCTGCTTGTGTATATACCTTTCTTTTTTATTATCTATTACGCTACGATATTCAGGGAAGAGTCATATTTGAAAGAGGCATTCAAAGAGGACTACGCGGGGTTCTGTGCCGATGTCCCGAGATTTTTCCCGATCCCGTGGAAAATAAAGTATTCAAAGGGAAATGGGTTCAGCATGGCTTTGTCGATGAAGAACCGTGAATACGAAGCGCTGATAGCGGTGTGTGTATTTCTCGGTCTTATGTGGGCGATGGGATTAACCGGCCGGCACCTTATTCACTGAAAATCGGATATGAACGAAGAACTTAGAGCTCTCAATATACTTTATATTTTGCCCGAGTTGACCGTAGGCGGAGTGGAGACGCATGTGCTTGCGCTGTCCGACGGGATGAAGCGCAAAGGGCATAATGTGATAGTGGTTTCAAACGGGGGCGCTCTGGTCTCAAGGCTTAAAAGCGCGGGAATAGAACATATAACGCTGCCGGTTCACAGAAAATCGTTATTAACAGTTCGGGAAATGGCGCAGAAGGTAAGAAAGATTGTTGATGAACGCGAGATTCATGTAGTGCATGCTCATTCGAGAGTGCCGGCATGGGTTTCATATTTTGCGCTCAGAGGGAGCAAAACAGCGTTTGTTATTACGGCTCATGGCCAGTATGCCCCTCATCTCGGCAGCAAGGTGATGGCAAAGGGAGACAGGATAGTATGCGTCAGCAGGATGATTCTCGAACACATGGCTGAAAAGCTGGGTGCGGAACGCGATAGAATGAGAGTTGTCTATAACGGGATAGGGCTTGAGGATGCGCTGGATGAAATACAGAAGAGAAAACCGGCGGAGGAAACAAAGAAAGAGCTCGGGATTTCCGAGGGAGTCCCGGTCATCGGCTCCATCGGCAGGCTGACGCTGACAAAAGGATACAAGTATTTTATTGAAGCATTCAGAAAAGTAAAAGAAACGAAACCCGATGCGAGGGCGATCCTTGTCGGCGACGGACAGATGCGAAAAGAGCTTCAGGAGCTTGCCGCGGAGTACGGGCTTGAGAATGACATTCTGTTCACCGGTGTAAGAACTGACATATATGACCTGCTCGGCATAATGGACGTTTATGTTGTGTCGTCGATTTTCGAAGGTTTCCCGATGGGGTGTCTCGAAGCTATTTCATGCAGGGTTCCGATAGTTGCAACCAACGTCGGCGGAATCCCTGAAATGCTGGAGGATAAGCGAACCGCTTTTCTTCTTGAGCCAAGGGACCCGGTTGGTATGGCCGAAAAGATCAACCAGATAATAGATGATCCTGATGTTGCGGGAAAACTCTCGGATTCAGCGTACCAGGATCTCGAACAGAAATTTTCACGCAAGAAAATGATTCAGGATATTCTGGATATTTACTATGAATCGATAAGGGAAAAGAAAGGTTATATAGGGCCGGTCAAAGGGGTCGTAAAACAGGAAAAGCCCAGGGTTCTTCTCACGCTTCCGGAGCTTCGCGTCGGCGGTGTCGAGACCCATGTTATCGACCTCGCGTGCGGACTTAAAACAAAGGGCTATGATCCTCTGGTGGTGTCTTTCGGCGGAAAGCTTGTAGAAAAGCTGGAGATGAATAATGTTAAACATCTCAAGCTCCCTGTCCATTCGAAGTCGCCTTTGATGGTTTTTAAAAACGTGGGACCGATGAGAGAATTGCTGGCGGATAACGGGATTGAACTTATACACGCTCATTCAAGAGTTCCCGCATGGATATGTTATCTGACGCTTGCTTCTCAAAAACGAAAGCTGCCTTTTATAACTACGTGCCACAGCACATACAGCGTGCATGCCGGAAGCAGCGTGATGATCCGAAGCGATATGCGGATAGCGGTGAGTGAGTTCGTGCGACAGCACATGCTGAATCATTTCGGGACTGATCCCGATTTCATACAGACTGTTCATAATGGAATTTCTCCGGAACTTTACAATGAAGAACACGGAGAAATCATGAGGCGCAAGTATCGGGAAGAACTGGGAATCGGGCCGGAAACAAAAGTTGTGGGGATGGTGGCGTCTTTGACCCCGAGGAAGGGATATCTGCATTTTGTAAGGGCGGCGGAGACGGTGCTCAGGGATTATGGAGATGTTCTGTTCCTTGGAGTAGGAGGCGGCCCGCAGAGGGAAGAGCTTGAAAACCAGGTCCGGGAAAGTGGGCTTGGAGACCGGTTCAGGTTCCTGGGTATCCGCGGAGATGTCCGCGATCTGCTGTATCTTTTCGATATTTTTGTGCTTGCTTCCAGCAGTGAAGGATTGCCTTATGTAATACTTGAGGCGATGTGCATGAAGAAGGCGATTGTAACAACTGATGTGGGCGGAATCCCCGAAGCGCTGGATCAGCGGAAAAACGCGATGCTTGTGAAGCCGGGTGATTCTGATGCGCTTGCGGCGGACATTCTGGAACTGCTTTCGGATCCGGACGAGATACTGAGACTCGGGGATGAGGCAAGAAAAACTGTTGTCCGTGATTTTACCGTCCAGAAGATGGTTGATAAAACTGAAAATATTTACGACAAGATACTGAACTGATATGCGCATTCTACACTTTATTAACAACATTGACCTGAGCTGGTATTCCATGTTCCTTGACATGGTTCATGCTCAGGAGCGGCTCGGACACGAAGTTACGATTGTAATTCCCCCCTCCGGCGTAAATTATAAGAGGCTTGTTAATGATGGCACTGATGTAATACCATTGCCGGTTTACAGCAGCAAGCTTGATTACTTTGCGGCATGGAAGCTGGCAGGGATAATCAGGAACCGGAAAATAGATATCCTCCATACCCATCTGACCAGCAGCGCTCAACTCGGATCGGCTTCGGCGCGATGGGCCGGAGTTCCGTGTGTGGCATCCGTGCTGAAGATGACGCGCAAGAACAGGTACATGAAATGTGACAGCCTGCTTCCGTGTTCGAATGCGGTGCTTGATGACCTGAAGGCCCAGAATGTGCCGGATTCCATGTTGCGCCGCGTGTATACGGGAATTGATCTGAGCCGTTATTTCGATTCCGGCTCGGATGAAGATGCGCGAGAAGAATTCGGTTTTTCAAAAGACGACAAAGTTTTCGGTTCGGTTGCAAGGCTTGTTCCCATGAAGGGACATAAGTTTTTATTGCAGGCGTTCGGTGCGGTCAGCAAGAAACATCCCGAGGCGAGGTTGCTCATCGTGGGTGATGGGGAACTGAGAGAATCGCTTGAGGAACAGGCTGAAACATCGGGCATAAAGGATAAAGTTGTTTTTGCCGGCACAAGGCTGGACCTGAAACGCATATTGAAAACGATTGATATATCTGTGCTGGCGTCGGTTGAAAAAGAAGGGCTGCCGGTGATACTTGTGGAATCCGTTCTTATGGGTTGCCCGGTAGTGATGAGCGATGTGGCGGGAATCAGCGAGGTGGTCAAAGATCACGAGACAGGATTGCTGGTGAAACCAGGTGATGTCGATCAACTCGTGGGAGCTATGTGTGAGGTGCTGGAGCGTCCGAAGGAAGCAGCGGAGAGAATGCGGAGCGCGCTGGATTTTGTTAAAAGAGAGTTTGATGTAAATTATACTACAGCGCAGATAGATGAAGTATATAAAAAACTTTCTGTTGCTGAAGCTATCTGAATATGCCGACAACGAAGTTTAAAAACATAGACAGAATCCTATTGATAAGCCTTTCATGTATCGGCGATGTCATTCTGACGACGCCTGTGATGAAGGTTTTGCTTGATAATTTTCCCGGCGCCGAGCTTACTGTTGTTGCAGGGCCGACCGCGATGCCTATTCTCAGCCGTCATGAATGGGTGCATGCTTCGATGGTTTTCGAGAATAAGGGCAGACATAATGGGTTCAAAGGAGTTGTGAGGCTTGTACATGAGCTGAGGTCAAGGAAGTATGATATGGTCGTTGATCTCAGGAATTCCGCTATTCCTTACTTTATGAGATCCCGTTACAGAATTACATCGCACGAAGCGCATCTCAGGAATAAAAATGACATGACGCGGCATGCTGTAGACAGGCATCTCGATGTTCTCGACTCGGCAGGAATACCTATAACGAACCGCGAAATCAGGGTAACTGTTCCGGATTTTGTCGAAGCAAAGGTTAGTGAGTTTATAACAGAAAAAAGAATCGCCGGGCCGGACAGGTTGATAGCTGTATACCCCGGTGCCGGGAGCCCTTATAAGCTCTACCCGGTGGAAAAGTACCGTGCTGTTGTCGAGGCATTGATCAATAGAGGAGATTATGAATTCGTCATGGTGGGTTCGGTCGAGGATGCTGCTGTTTGCGGGGAACTCGCCGGGGCGTTTCCGGCAAAGGCCCGGTCGATTGCGGGTGAACTTGATATTCTGGAACTGGGCGGGTTGTTGAAACAGTCCCGTTTGCTTATATCCAACGATAGCGGGCCGATGCATCTTGGTGTTGCGGTCGGAACGCCTACGCTGGGAGTTTTCGGCCCTACGAATGCCAACAGGTATGGCCCGCGCGGGAAGAAACACAGGATTGTCTGGCATCGCGAGCCCTGCAATCCATGCAAATTCCCGGAGTGCGGCAGAGAGTCATGTATCGGAGATATCGATCCTGTGCAAATTGTAGAAGCTGCACAGGAAATGCTGGAAAAAGATTATGAATGATCTGGAAATTGTAATTGTTACATACAGGACGAAAGAGCTGCTGGACAAGTGCCTGCAATCGATTTATGACGGTGAGTATCCGTTCTCTTACCATGTAACTGTCGTCGATAACAATTCATGCGACGGGACCCCGGAAATGGTTGTGGCGAAGCATCCGGATGCTTTGCTGGTTCGCAACAATAAAAACACCGGTTTTTCGGTTGCCAATAACCAGGGCATTAGAAAATCCGATTCCAGGCACGTGTTGCTTCTGAATCCCGACACCGAAGTGGAAGATAAGACACTGGCGAAGATGGTGGAGTTTCTGGACAGGCATCCTCAGATTGGAATAACCGGCTGCCAGCTTTTAAATACCGATGGAACACTTCAGGAATCGTGGTTTAATTTTCCCATTCCGTTCTCTCGATATTTTGAAAAGTTCAGTTTTTATCCGAAGCTTTCTCATTTCATGCTCGGATTCGGAAAAGGCAATCCGATTATGAGCGAAAACGGCGCAAAGAGAGTGGATATAATTAAGGGTGCCTGCCTGATGATTCGGCGCGAGACGATAAACCAGATAGGGCTGCTTGATGAAAACTCGTTTCTTTATGCGGATGATATCGACTGGTGTATAAGGGCTCGCCGCAGGGATTGGGAATGCTACGCGCTGACGGATGCGAATATTGTTCATCATGGCTATGCGAGCACGTCGCAGGAGCCTTATATTACTATAACAAGTTCGAGGCGAAGCGCGCTTTATCTCTATCGTAAACATTACTCGTTGCCTTTTGTTGCGATTTGGACAACGCTCATATATCTTGAAATTATATACAAGCTTATTCTCAACAGCATAAGAATTAAGCTTGGAAAAAAGGATAAAAAAACGGAATCGAGATACAGGGCCTACAAAGAGCTCGCGGGCGAGATGTTCAGAAAAAGGAAAAACGGCAATCAATGACAGGTGTGGAAATTGACAGGGATTCGATAAGAAGAATCCTCGTAATCAAAACGAGCGCCCTCGGGGATATCGTTCGGACTTTTCCGGCGCTGGTTTCGGTTGCAAAGCATTTCCAGCATGCGCAGATTTCATATATGATCGGCGAGCAGTACGTTGATGTTATTGAACCGTGTCCTTATATAAGCGAAGTGATTCCCTACAAAAAAAGGCGGAACATGGAAGACCTTTCGGGCTTTCTGAGGTTCGCATCCGATATAAGGAAGAAGCGGTTCGATCTTGTTTTAAATTTCCAGAACACTAAAAGATTCGATTATCTGGCCCGGATATCGGGGGCAAAATATCGAACCAGTATAATCACCCTCGACAGGCCGATAGATGGCGTAGAGGGCGTATTTAAAATTCTCAACACGGTTGGTGTTTATCCCAAGAGACGTTATTACGAGTTCTGGTACACGGATGATGATGTTTCTTTTACTCAGGATTTTCTCGAAAGAAACAACATGAATGACGGAAAAAAAATAATAGGGTTGAACCCCGGAGTGGCGTGGAAATCGAAACAGTGGCCGGTCGAAAAATATGCCGAGCTTGCGAACAGGCTGGTTGAGAACACCGGGGCGCATATAGTTGTTTTCGGGAACGAAGCCGAGCGAGACCGAGCCGAGCAGATTCTGGAGAGAGCTAACTATCCTGTTGCAATTGCCGCCGGTGATACGACTATCAGGCAGGCGGCCTGCATCATTTCAAAATGTTGTTTGTTTGTTAGTAACGACAGCGGCCTGATGCACGTTGCGGCGATACAGGATGTTCCGACACTCGGGTTGTTCGGCAGCACGAATCCCGCGTATCATGGACCGTGCCGCGAAGGCAATCTGTCGATTTTTCACGCGGTGGATTGTTCGCCGTGTTACTGCGCCGAATGCAGGCTGGAAATAGAAAAATATTTCTGTATGAGATCGATAACTGTGGATGAAGTTTATAAAGGAGCCCGCAGTATTATGCATTGACCCGCGGTTAGACATGGAATTATCAATTGTAATCGTAAACTACAACATGAAACAGCTTGTGTCCGAGTGTATCGCTTCGCTGGAGAAGGTTCGCGACGAGATAAGCTTCGAGGTGATAGTCGTCGATAACGATTCGTCGGATGGATCGGCCGGTGACCTGGCGGAGAAGTGGCAGTGGGTAGAAATAATCGAGAGCGGGGAGAACGCGGGATTCGCTCGCGCGTGCAACCGGGGGGCGGATGCTTCACAGGGCGATCACGTGCTTTTTCTCAATCCCGATACGGAAGTGAAGCCGGGCACGCTCAGGTGCATGGTCGAGTTTTTCAAGAATAATCCCGTTGCGGGGATTATCGGATGCAGAACAGTCAATACGGATGGCAGCCTGGAACCGTCGGTTTACAGGTTTCCCACTCTCTGGAGGACTTTTGTCGATACTTTTTATCTCGGCGGTATTTTCGGCGGCTATGAAGTGCCTCCAGAAACGATGAGTTCGACATCCGCCGTAGAAGTTATCTGCGGGGCATGTTTCATGATGAGAGGCGAGGCCCTCAAACAGGTCGGGGCGTTCGATGAGGAATTCTGGATGTATGGGGAGGATGTCGAACTTTGTTACAGGGCGAAAAAAGCGGGCTGGGAGTCCTGGTACATCAACGATTGCGAGATCGTTCATAAACGAGGGCAGCGGCATCTCGGCGAGGATTCATATCATGATCTTGCGCGGATTTCATATAACCATTACAAGTGGATATTCTGTTTTTATGACAGGCATTTCCCGGGCCTCGCGGGGATCCTGCGGCTGATGATGAAGGTCCAGATACTTCCCAAGGTCTGGTCGCGCAGGCGAAAGCTGAGCAGGGGCGATGATTCCAGAAACAATACCGGGAGGCTGGAAGGTCTTGCCCGGGTTCTTGAGGAATTTGTGTATCTGAAAAAAGATAAATCGGGGCGAATAATGTCGGCTGCGAAAAATCTTCAGGAAATAAAAGATATCAGAAAAATCGGCGTGTATATAGGGGTGCCCGGGCTTGGAGACCTGCTTTTTATAATACCCCTGTTCCGGGCGTTGAAGAAGCAGTACCCGGATGCCGAGGTCGTGTTTATCGGCAAGTTGCTGCGGGAATACGTGAGGCCGGTTTTCGATGCCTGCCCATATATAGATGGGCTGATGGAGTTCCATTTCTACGAGGAGTTGAAGGTCGGGTCTCTGGTGAGATTCGTGAGAGAGCTCAGGAAACGTAAATTTGATCTTATCGTCGATACACAGCGCAAATTTGTTCCAAGCCTGCTTTTGAGGCTCGGCAAAAAGGGACACATGGTCAGCTATTCTTCGCGAGGCTGTTTTTCGGATTTCGTGGTCGATGTTCCGGATAAGGACAACAGGCACACAACCGATATCTCGCTCGACCTCGCGCGCGCGATCGGGATCGATAACCCGGCGCTCGAACTGGAAATATCAATAACTGACGAAAGCAGACAATACGCGATGGAATTCTACTCGCAGAATGGAATAGCGGAAGATGATACTGTTGTGGGCCTGATCCCGTCGGCGGGCCATCCATCGAGATGCTGGAGCGTGGATAAATTTGCGGAGCTGGCGGAAATTATGTCCGGCAGGGGTTGTAAACTGATGTGTTTCGGTTCCCCAATGGATCAGAAGATTATCGACAGTCTTATGGAAAAAGTCGGAGTTCCGGTTGTTATTGAGGATTTCAGCAGGAAATCGATTCTCGATTCGGCGGCTCTTATGGCGAGGTGCGATGCGATTGTAGGCGGCGATTCCGGGCCGTTGCATGTGGCCGATTCGACTTCCGCTCCCTGCATCGGCATATACGGGCCGACGCTGCCTGAAAGATTCGGGCTGCTCGGCGGGAAATGTGTTACTATCTGTCATTACGATGATTGCTCTCCGTGCTCGAACCACGAGTGTAAACACAGGAAATGTATTGAGAATATTTCCGTCGAAGAAGTCATCAGCGCAGTAGATGATGTTCTGTGCAGGAAATAATATCCCGTGAAAGAAAAGCTATGAAAAGACGCGATTCAAAACAGACGGATGTAAGGTGTGAGTCGTGGTGCAGGCATTTTTACCGAGTGGAAGGCCACGCTTTTTGTTCTTACGGCCCGGTCGAGCACCAGACTGAGAAAGGCGCGCCGTGCATGGGGCGAAGGGAGACTTTGCCACGGACGGATAAGGACGATGAAGAAACCGGGAAGTCTCGTTATGAATACTGGAAATTCATCAAGGATCTGGAAGCGGATCAGCGTTGTCACACTTCATGCAGGCATTATCGTGACGGGTGCTGCACTTACGGGCCTGTAAGTTCGCCCGCTCAGGACGGAACCCCCTGCATGGGAAGAAAAGAGTTCAGCAGGGAAGCGCTTTTCAAGGAATTCAACAAGCTTCGTTCAGGAAATCTTTTCGATTAATCATTTATAAAAATCAACAGTGAAAAAAAAAGCGCGGGCACGTCTGCGGACTGAAGAGATTATAGTGATTCTCAAAAATAAACTTGAATACATGCACAAAGGAAATAGCTTTGTGCATGGCACACTATCTTTGTATTTGTGATTTCTGATCGAGTTGTGAATCTGTTTTTATTATGAGAATTACTATATTATTTCTCTTTTGCTCCGGATAAAAGATGCCGTTATTTCGTTCAATTAGTTATATTGCATATTTGTTATTGGCTTTGATCTGGTATATTTTATATTCAGGCTAATGTTGCCGAGGGTAAGATTACAGAATCAGGAAAATGGCAAAAACAAGGGAGCGATATTTTTTATAATGCAAAGAATATCACTGGATGTTGAGCTGACGAACAGGTGTGACAACTCTTGTGTAATGTGTCCCAGGGAAAGTCTCACGCGCCGCGTCTGTGATATGGATTCGACGGTGTTCGGGGCGATTATTGACGGAATTGAGAATCCGGGGGGGGAGCGGAGCATTCGCGAGGTCTGGTTCACGGGTATCGGCGAATGTCTTCTTCATCCCGAGGTTGTGAACCATGTCGCGGCGCTGAAAAAAATACCCGGCCTTTTTGTCGGGATCACGACAAACGGAAAAAATCTGGATAATGAGATAGTCAGGGGATTGTCGAAAGCGGGGCTCGACGGGATTTCAGTGAGCATTCACGGCACCGGGGAAGTGTACTCGGAAATGATGCCCGGCTCGGATTTCGACGACATGCTCGATCGTGTCCACATGCTTGTCGAGAACGCCGGTGGGGGGTTGAACATAACAATCGTCGCAGTAGAGACTCCTATAAACAGAGAGCAGATCAGAAGCGGAGAGTTCCGAAGATTCTGGCAACGGCGGGGGATAAAAAACATTGAGATATTTCCATGTCATTCGAGGGCTGGATTTCTCAGGAACAGGGCGCTTGTTTCGTTGCCGGTCAGAAAACCGGAGAATTGTGCAATATTTCTTCCGGTACAGTTCATTTCATGCAAAGGTGAATTTCTTGCTTGTTGCTCCGATCTCACAGGGGAAACTTCGATCGGGAATGTTGTTGAGTCAGGTCTTGCGGAATTGATAGATAGGAAAATAAGGATTGGGAATCCAAGAGAGTATTTTGATTTGTGTAAAAAATGTCCTGATTCTCATGATCCTGCAGATTATAATTTGACATGAGCAGGGAGAAAATGAGAAAACGAGTTATTGTGGCGGGGCTGGATGGAGCATCGCCCGAACTGCTTGAAAAACTGGTGGCTGAAGGCGAGTTGCCGACTTTTGCGGGTTTGATGCGGGACGGTGTTTATTGCAGGCTTCGCTCTACGATTCCTCCTCATTCCGGTCCGGCATGGACCGCGTTTGCAACCGGTAGGAACCCCGGCAAGACCGGTGTTGCGAGTTTTCAGAAGCTTAAAGAAAATTCATACAGTCAGAAGATTATAGTATCAAAAGATATCTGCGCGGAAAGTATCTGGCAAACTGCGACTAAATGTGGTTTGAAGTGTGGTGTCATGAATGTGCCGATGACACATCCGCCTTCAAAGATCAACGGCTACATGGTGTCGGGACTCAACATTTCCGAAAGGAGATATTATCCGGAATCATTGCTGGACGAAGCACGGAAAATAGAACGACTGAAGATCGAACTGCCGGTTTCGACCAATATTTGGGATTATTGTTACAGGCAGGATTTGATAAGAGATATTCGGAATCTCAATATGTTCATAGAACTCGAAAATAGATCAATGTCCGATTTAAGCGTTATTGTTCTGGAGATTCTCGACCGGATACAGCATCGTTACTGGCACTGGTCGGACCCTGTGCACCCGGCGCACAGAGATCCGGAAGTGAAAGAAGTGGATCCCATACGGGATGCGTATAAGATTGCGGACGGTTTCATATCCCGGATATGCGAACTGCTTTCGCCGGGTGATCTGTTGATAGTTCTCTCGGATCACGGGATGCGTGGATGTTCAAAAATATTTTTCATGAATAAGTATCTGGAGAGGGAGGGGTTGCTGGGTTTTAAGGACGGCAGTGATTTTTCCATGGGTTCTGATAGAAAACAGCTTTTAAGAAACGAATCGATAATCGACGGTGTTGACTGGGACAGAACCACAGCATTTATGGTTAACGAGGATCTAATGACATCGGCGGGCATAAGGGTCAACCTGAAAGGGCGCGAGCCGTCCGGCATTGTCGGGCAGTCGGACTACGACGATGTACTCGACAGAATAGGCAATGCGCTGAGAAGTGTCGAAGATCCGGAATCGGGCGGGAGAATAATCGAATCCGTTCACCGGAGAGGCGATATCTATCATGGTGATCATCAGTCGCTTCTGCCCGACCTCGTTGTCACTTCTTCATACAGGCTGAGCCCGGACGTGTTAACGGATAAAATAACGGCTTTTGTTTCGCCGCCGGAATCGGAATCGAAGCTGACACCGGAGAGGCTCACCGCGCATCACTCGGATTACGGGATATTTATTGCGGCAGGCATGGGCGCCGGCGGGGAGTTGAGCCGGGCGGAAATAATCGATGTCGCGCCGACGATTCTGGCTGCTCTCGGGATACCTGTTCCGGCTGATATGGACGGGAAAGTGCTGGGTATGTTTCAGGACTGATGATCGAAAATAACTGTTAAGATAATCAAGCTGTCAATTGTATAAAGATCTGAAAGCGGCGAGGAGGTTCCGCCTGCACTCGCGGGACAGTTTTCTCTCGTGTCTCCTGGCTTTCAGCGTTATTTCACCCGCCGTTCCGGGATCGGATAAAATTGTTTGAATCTTTGATTTCAGATCGGCGTGATTACCCGGTTCGTAGAGCAGGCCGGTCGATCCGTGCTTCACGAAATCTCTCGCTGTTGCGAAATCGGCCGCTATCACTGGAGTCCCCGCGCGTTGTGCGTCTGCAATCGTGAGCTGGCCGGAGTTGAAGTAATCTGTTTCAAGAGGAACAACGACAAGTGAAGCCGATTTTATCGTATTGATATAATCAGGAAGAGGAATCGCGGATTTAAGTTCAACGTTTTTACTGTTCTCGATATCGGAAATCAGGGCTTTCCTTTTTTTGAGCGGAAGCGATCCCGTGAGCCTGCCTGTATCCGTGATTATGAGCGCCTGCCTGTTTATCCCCGCCATTGCTTTGATGAAAGTGGAGAAGTCGCGGTTGAAAACACCTGCCGATATGATTTTTCCTTCGGCGGTTTTGTTTTGCACTTTCGAGGTTTTGCTTTTTCTGAAGGCGGCGTCGGTTTCAGGGTTCATAAGGTTCTGAACGAAGGTCGTGGAAGGAAAATAAAATATGCGCTCTTTTCTTATGCCGCGATCTTCGAGCACCGGGCGGAACTCTTTCGAGGGGCATAACCACAGAACGTTCCCGGCTGTCGCGATGCCGTGAGCCGGATTGCGCTTGCTTTTTGCTCGAACAATTTCTCCAATTTCAACATATCTTTCCAGCCGAGGTTCCAGGGTTGTCATAACGGCGGGCGGGTCGTCGAGGCCGAGTTCCCGGCAGTGGTGTTTCAGTATCATCACGTCGATGCAGTCACCGGCTATCACATCGAAGATGCCGGATTGCAGGAGCAGAATAATTTTCTCGGCCCTTTTCAAATCGACCTTATGATCTTTTCCGCCTTCGAAGGCGAAGTTGTAGAAAGACCTGTTCAGGTAAAATACCTGGAATTCCTCGATCCTGAGCACATGGGAAATAACATGGTCTTTGTTGCCGGCCCAGTCGGCTTCTGTAATATAAAGAATATTATTTGTCCTGTTGCGAATTCTCAATCCGGAATTCCTGCCAATTATTGTTGTGACAGGAATTATACAACAATATCCCACCTCAATGACAGAAGAAACGCCCGGCGTCGTAAATTGGCTGATTATTGGTTATGATATTCATGAGCTTCACGTGGATATAGAACAGGCGTGCCGAAAGCGGAAATTTCAAAACATGAATTGCCGGACCCATCCGGCGGACGGTTGTTAAATGGCAAAAACGATAAAAATAATAAGCCTTTTCGGTGACGGCGGCAGATATGCAGGCCTGTCTAACCGGTGCGCCGGGCACGAGGTGTTTTTTTGGAAGTATTATTTTGATGATTATTTTTCGGTGGACCCGAACGGCGAGAACCACAAAGTGGATAAGAGCAGGTTGAGGGAAACCGTTTCGGAGATTTACAGTGGGAAATACGATGCGGCGGCCTGCGACGGCAACGACGCTCTCCTATTGCAGTTTTTCGCGCGGAGCAAGGGGTTGAAGCCGCTGCCGTTTATAATCAACGAGGTTGATTTGTTCGAGATGGCGGGCTGGGTAGGGAAGTTTATCAACCGGCATTATAAAGATGATATATTTGACGAGTTTATTAAATTTCCGCTCAATAACTGGATATACATAATTTCCGGCAGAAAAGAGACTTACCTTTCAATGGGTGTGCCTGATGACAATCTGTACTATCTACCGACATCGACGTCGAGCATCGAGTTTTATTTCCCGAACTTTTTCAGCGGGAGCAGCGGCGAAGCGCACGAAGCGCCGGCTGGAATGGAAAACAGCATAATCGCTGCCGGGTCGCACAACAGGGATTACGAGACTTTTGCGCGTGCTCTTGAGGGCACGGGCCTGAAAGCGGATGTGGTGACGAATTTTTCCGTTAATCCGCCGTTGGACGTGGAAGAGATAAGCTGGCACGAGTCACTTCCCGAACCGCAGTTCTTTCAGGCGCTGAAGAATGCGAAATTCGTGGTGGTGCCGTTGCATCCGGGGGTAAGGGCTTCGGGGCAGCTCGCGTGCGCTGTGCCGATGAAGGCGGGGAAAATCGTTATCGCGGCCGCGATTGATTCCGTGAAGGATATGATAGAGGATGGAGTCGATGGTTTTCTGTATGAGCCGGGCTGCGCGGGTGAGTTGAGGGACAAATTGGTTTATGTGGAAAACAATCCGGACAGTCTGGCGGATATTGGAAAGAACGCTGTGAAGAAAGAAAAAAAGTTATCCGAAATATCCGCATCGAACATAAAAAGACTACTGGGAAAACTGGCGACAAAGTGAACGTATTAGGATTGCATGCGTACAGTCATGATTCCGGCGCGGCGCTCGTGTGTGACGGCGAGTTGTTCGCGATAGCCCAGGAGCGGCTTACCAGAGTCAAGTATGATGGAAGCTGGCCGGCGGAGTCGATCGAGTACGTCTTCTCGATCGCGGGATTGAGCGGTTTCGAGCAGGTCGATCTTGTAGTGGTGGATGCGCTGGGGGGAAGCGGAAACAGGATCGGGGAAACTCTTTCCGAGTCCGGGTACAAGGGGCCGGTAGCTGTGATATCGCATCATGACGCGCATGCGGCATCCGCTTTTTACACGGGTCCGTTCCTGGATTCGGCGATACTGGTGGTCGATGCCTGCGGGAGCTTTGTGAGTGAAATGCCGTGCGTGAAGGGTCTGTCGCCGGGGTCGGAATTCAGCCGGGAACTGCAAAGTTATTACCGGGCGGAAAACGGGAAAATGAGCCTGGTATCGAGGGCGATATCGCAGCCCGGTTGCAGTGTCGGGCCGGGTGCCATGTATGGACTCGGGGCGTTGATGTGCGGGTTCAGCGAGCTCGAGGGCGGCAAGCTGATGGCGCTTGCGGCGCTCGGCGAGAAAGATGACCTGTTCCCGGATTGCGTGTTTTTCGAAAATGGCGATCACTATTTCGCGAAGGGCGATCCCGAACACGATCCGCTGATGGCAGGGCACATTGAAGAATACAGCCGTCTTTATTTCAGGGACGTTGCTCCGCGGAAAAAAGACGAGCCGATATTGCAGTTGCACTGTGAGATAGCAAAAGCGGTGCAGGACCGGACCCGCGACGCGGTTGTCGGAATGGCCGGCAGACTGCATGAAATTACCGGCAGCCCGAATTTGTGCGTGGCCGGCGGGTTCGGACTGAACTGCGCGACGAACAGCGAGATAAAGAAAAGAACTCCTTTTGAAAATGTATACATTCAGCCCGCCGCGACGGATACCGGAGTGCCGCTCGGGGCCGCGCTGTACGGCTATTATGTCATCGGTGGAAACGAATACGAACAGAAAAGATTTTCGCCTTTTCTGGGCAGGGATTATTCGGAAAATGAAATTGTCGCGGCTATCGCCGGGACCGACGGCATAGTGTCGAAAAAATCCGGGATGATAGAAACGGAAGCAGCGGAACTGCTCGCATCGGGGAAAATCGGTGGCTGGTTCAGAAGCCGGAGCGAGTATGGCCCGCGCGCGCTGGGCGCGAGAAGCATACTGGCGGACCCGGGGAATATGGATATAAAAGACAGGCTGAACACGAGAATAAAGAGAAGGGAAAATTTCAGGCCCTACGCGCCGGTCGTGTTGCGGGAGCGGGTGAGCGAGTTTTTCGATTTCGACGAAGACAGCCCTTACATGCTGCTTTTTGCGGAGGCACGGGCAAGGGCGCAGGAAAACGCGCCGGCTGTTTTGCATGTCGATCGGACGGCGCGGATTCAGACCGTGGAAGAAAACGACGGGAGTTTCTATAAGGTCGTGAAGGAATTCGAGAAAATCACCGGGGTTCCGATTCTGCTGAACACTTCGTTCAACAGGCGGGGCGAGCCACTGGTCGAGTCGCCCGCGGATGCCGCCGGGTGTTTCATCGGCACCGATCTGGATTTTCTTGTGATGGGTGATTATCTCGTCGTGAAGAAGGGAGCTTGATACTCGCGTTGCAGGTTCTTTCAACGACAGTTTTCGTTTTTCTCGCCCTCTTCATCGGGTTCTGGGTTTCGTATGAAGACATACGAATGGGGAAAATCCGCAACGGCTGGATACTCTGGGGATTCGCAATCGGTTTTGCGCTGAACGTTTTTTTTCTTGTTGTCTCTTTTTTCGCCGGCGGGGATTACACGCAGGAATTAAGCTATTTCTCAAAGGTGATGCTCAACGGGCTGGTGGCGATAATATTTTCTTTCGTATTATGGAAACTGTCGGTGTGGTCGGCCGGCGACGCCAAGCTTTTCATGATGTATGCTTTCCTGCTCCCGCCCGTTTATTATTCTTCAGGGTACATGGAGGTGTTCCCCGCGTTTGCGCTTTTTATCAATGTGTTCGCCGTTTCGATCGTATGTGTGACGGTCTCACTGGTCCGGAGCATATTCACGCCGGGAACCGGGAGCCGGCGGGCGGGTGAAAAGAAGATTGAACCGGCGGGGAAAAGCGGCGCGCCATTGTCGGGAATCGTGGATAATCTGCATGTGTTCATTGTTGTGTTTGTGATATTCGGGGCGGCGATGTACGGCCTGAACAGGGTGCGGGATTATTTCTCAGGCTCCGGTTATTACCTGATGGTGAACCTTGGAATTTTTATGTTCATGTTCATTTTCATGAGGCCGCTGGTGCTGAATGTGAAGAAGTGGTTCGATTCGAGACCCGCGCTGAAACCGTGGATAATTTCATTGATTCCGGTTCTGTTTATTGTGATATTTTTGACGGGGACGGGCAAAGAAATTGTCGGCATGTTGAAAACCCTGGTTGTTTTCATGGTGGTGATCGGCGGTCTCAGAAAGATAATGGATCTGTATATATCGAAAGTCGATGTGAACAGGATACGGCTGAGGGACCTCGAACCGGGCATGGTTATGACGGATGAGTCGGCGGCGAAATTCGGCCCCGGCGACAGCGGGACACTGTTCATGGACGGGCTTACGTTCGAGCAGGTGGAGTCGCTGAAAAACAATAACGATGTTACCGAAGAGGTCGAAGTTTTCAAAACTATCCCGTTCGCGCCGATGGCATTTGCGGGACTGGTTCTGACGATTATCATAAGACAATCGGTTATTCACATGCTGTTGTCGGGATTCTACAGTTCTTAGGAAAAAGGGAAAATGGAAAAACGGGAAATAAAAAAAATCGAGATAGTGCTGTGGTTCAGATGCAACTGCATGTGTGTGTTCTGTTCGTCGCGGAGCATGGGGGGCGAAGGGTTCACGGACAGGGAAGCGGCGGTACTGCTTGATAAGTATGCGGCGGAAGGGGTCCGGGCTGTCGATTTTGGAGGCGGCGAGCCGACAGTGAGGGATGATCTGCCGATACTTGCGAAGGTGGCAAAAAAGCTTGGATATGAGAAGATAGGGGTTAAATCGAACGGGATGCGGTTCTGCTATCCGGAGTATGTAGAGCAGTGCATGGAAGCGGGGATAAATGAATACTGCATATCTTTGTGGGGCCATAATCCGGCTGTCCATGACATGATGGCGGGCAGGGCCGGGGCTTTTGAAATGACGGAGATGGGGATGAAGCATCTTGTGGATTTCGGCGCGGATGTAACCCTGGATTTTCTCCTGACGACTGAAACGGTCGAGTTTCTCCCGCAGATAATTGAAAAAGCTTCGGTAGAGACAGGCATTAAGAAATTCAGTGTATGGCTTTTTTCGATTTTCGGGGCGGGTGGTATGAGGCATGAGTTGCTTCCGAGGATGAGCATCGCGGGAGAAAAGGTTGTTGAAGCGTATGAGAAAGTGAGAGATTCAGCGGTTGCGTTCAAAACGTCTCACATAATGCCGTGCTGCCTGAAGGGGCGGGAAAGTCTTTATTACAACGTCAGGGATATCAGGCTGCTCATAGCCACGCCCGGAAGCAGTTTTATGGGAGAGGAATCGCCGTTCGAGGCCGGACGGCATGTGAAGGCATGCGGGAGCTGTGAATATGCCGGGGTTTGTTCCGGTCCGCGGCCTGAATATCTCGATGTGTTCGGAGATTCCGAGTTCGTCGCGATCGATAAAGGATAGATGGGCACAAATATTTGAATTGTGTTTATTTGACCGGCAAATATGAATATAATAAATAAGGACTTATATAAGAGCCATCATGCGAATAATTTGAAACAGTATTGTTTCGGAGGCGGTAATGGGAAAAGACGGCAAAGACAAACTGAGTGAGCTTATCCCAAAAGCGAAAAAGGACGTAAAGCTTTTTTTCAACAGCGAGGAAGGGAAAATTACGAGAAAAGCTATCATTAAAACGACACTTTTGACTGCCATGCTTGGAATGATGGTGGACGGCTCCCTTGTTCATGCGGCTGACCCCGATGATGCTTCCTATCTTCATTACAGTTGTTCGAACCCTGTGACGGGTGATGGTTGCACCGGCACGCATGCGTCTCATGGTTCACACGGTTCGCATGGTTCACATGGTTCGCACGGCTCACATGGCTCGCACGGCTCACACGGCAGTTGGTAAGCGGATGTTTTTCCTGATGACAAATTGAAAGAAGGGTTCCCGTTTCATTATGGGTAAAAATCAGGTTGTTGAAGTAGATATTGCAAAAGACAGGTTAACTATCCTGGTGGACAAGAGTATATATAAGCAGGAAGCGATACTTAACGCAACTTACTTTTATATTGATGATTTTTATGTGTTTCTGAGTCGTCAGGATGAAGAAATTATTAAAGTGGAATTGAGATCAAAAGAAAAGATGAATAAGTCTTCCATGGAGAAGGCGGGCGGTGAGTTTTACAACAACCTGCTTGCGGAAGCTTTGAGGCTGGAAGTCGGAAAGACGAACAAAAGGATGAGGGAAAGGCTGCTCGAACAGGCGATTTCCTCCGCGATGAGTCCGCCGAAACCGAAAGCCGAGCCTGCGGGGTCAGGGAAAGTCGCGGGGAAAGAAAGTGCCGGTATCGAGTTGACCGACGAATTGAAAAAGATCATCGAGAGAACGAAAGATGTCAGTTACGAAGATGATCCGCTCGGCATCTCGACGCCGATAGACGATCAACGGGAATAGCCGGAAATCCCGGTGCTGACGGAGATTCGAGATGGAATACAGGTTTGACAAAAGCATATACAAACCCCGCGCGGTAAAGAAGGCTGTTCGGGACTATTCCGGCGTTGTGGATATTAAGTCAAAAGATTCAGATGATTACATCTCTGTATGGATTGAGAATATTCCGGAACCCGAGGCGGAAGTTATCGCCGGAGAATTCTGCAACTACACGCTTTTTCTTATGAAGGCAACCTGAGGAATTTTAATGGCAACGAGATCGAATGAAGACAGTGAAGTCAGGCATGGCTTCTACAGGTTTAAAAAGCTCGATGATGAATATATCGTGACAAACGACGCCGGTGAATACGTGGCTTTGAACGAGGAGGATTTCCGAAAGCTTTCCGACGGCAGCATCGATTGCTCGAACGAAAATTACGAGAAGCTCAAATCCATGGGCGCGATCAGCGGAAAGGGAATTCCCGACACTCTGATCGAAAGATTCAAAAGGAAAAACTTTTTTATTTTTCAGGGGCCGCTGCTTTTTATTGTAATTCCGACTCTCAGATGCAATAAAAAATGTATATACTGCCATGCGAGCGCGCAAAGCGCAGCCAGCTATGATTTCGATATGACGATCGAAACCGCAAAAAGCGTTGTCGATGTCATCTTCGATTCTCCGGGAATGAGCATAAGCCTCGAATTCCAGGGCGGCGAGCCGCTTCTCAACTGGGAAGCGGTGAAGTTCATGACCAATTATGCAATCGAAAAAAACAAAATGCACGAGAAGAAACTTCTCGTTACGATGGTCTCGAACCTTTCGGCGATCGACGATGAAAAGCTCGACTACCTGGTGGATCATAAGGTTGCGATCAGCACTTCGCTGGACGGACCCGATTTCATTCACGATAAACACCGGTGCGGCGGGCATAAGCAGCTTGTTAAAAATATCAAGAAACTGGTCGGCAGGTATTCGGAGCGATACGGGAAATACCAGCCGGGCGCGCTGACTACGATTACGAAATACTCGCTCCCGTACCCTCGCGAGATCGTGGACACTTTTGCCGGGCTCGGGCTCGAAAGCATCCATCTCAGGCCTTTCAACCCGATAGGGTTCGCGGGGCCTGTTCTTGAAGAAATAGGATTCGAGCCGCAGGAGTTTCTCGATTTTTACGAAAAGTCTCTCGATTATATTATCGAGCTGAACAATTCCGGGACTTTTATTGTGGATCGAACCGCATGGCTTTTCCTTGTGAAAATATTCGGTGATTTCGACCCGAACTATATGGATCTCCGGTCTCCCTGCGGTGCGGGTATCGGCCAGGTGGCTTTCAATTATGACGGGAAAGTTTACACCTGCGATGAGGGACGCATGCTTTCGATGCATGGCGACGATACGTTCTGCATGGGGAATGTGTTCGATAATACATACGATGAGCTGATCGGTTCCGAGATCGTGAAACAGACCTGTCTCGCCTCGATACTCGACGGGATACCGGCGTGCAGTTCATGCGCTTACAAGCCTTATTGCGGTGTGTGCCCGCTCCTGAACTATATCGAAGAGGACAGCATGTTTTCGAAGATTCCGAACAACAGGCGTCACAAAATCAACGAGGGTATTCTGGATATTCTTTTCAGGAAACTCCGGGATGAGAAAACGCACGATCTGTTCATAGGCTGGCTTGAACGCGGAATAAGCGTTATTTGACAATAATATTTTCGGACGACAAACAGTATAATATCCTCGTGATTATGAGAAGACAGGTTTAGAATATCATTAATCAAGCTGTGAATTCTCAGCCGGGAAAGGATATCGTTATTTTTGCCGGAAATGAAAAAGTTCGATTTCTACATTTCTTATCTCTGCGGCAGTGACTGTGTTTTCTGTTGCGTGCTGGACAAGATTAAATGGTTCAGGGATTTCGGAATCCCCCCGCATATTCCTTTCGAAGAAATCGCGGGCACGCTGAAGAGCAAGCGCGAAGAGAATTACAGCTACGTGACTTTCACCGGAGGTGAGCCGACGCTTCACCCCGATTTCCCGAAGATCGTCAGGCTCGCGAGAGAACTCGGCTACAGGATCAGCGTGAATTCGAACATGAGCAGGTTCGCCGATCCCGGTTACTGCCGTGAAACGCTGCCCTACATAAATGAGATTGTCGCGTCCGTTCACGGGCATACTCCCGAACTGCATAATACGATTACCGGCACTGAAAAGGCGATGGAAAAGTTCATGAGCGCCATGGATAACATACACCGGCTGGACAGCGACATTTACCTGATAACCGACACGGTGCTTTTCACGATGAACCTTCCGCACATTTCCGAGATGTGCGATTTCCTTGCGGGCATTCCAAAGTTGAGGCATGTCCTTTTTTCAAATATGAACATTCCGCCGGATGCGACGGAAGGGCTGCGGGACTATGTTGCCACTCTGCCCGACATAGAAAAGGAACTTCCCGTAATAGTGGAAAAAATCGCGGTTCGCGGAAATCGCATTCTGCGGTTTTACGGCCTGCCGTTCTGTACGCTGAAGGATTACAGCGGTTATTCGAGCGACCTGTATTTCGAGCCGAAGCGGGTTCTGGAAAGGGTGAAACAGGAGACCGGCATGAAGGAGCGTGAATATTCGGCGCCGAAGCCTACTATGGCAAAGAAGAAAACCGAAAAATGCAGCGAGTGTATATACTTCAAGACGTGCGGCGGATTTTTCAACAGTTATTATGAGATTTACGGCGACGAGCATATAAAGCCTATACTCAGAGGTTGATTGGATACATAATATCGACATGGAATTTTCAAAGAAGCCGGATGTGCTGGATGAAAAAACCCGTGTGAAGGAAGCGGCTTCCTCAGAGAAGCATGCCTGGGTGAGGCTGACGCATGTCTGCAACAACAATTGCGTTTTCTGCCTGGATAAGAGCAATCAGGACGGCACGGTGCTTCCGTTCGATGAACTCGTCGAGGAGTTCAGGCGAGGCCGGGAGGACGGCGCGACAAGGTTGATACTTTCCGGCGGCGAGGCGACCATGCATCCCCGCTTTATAGATCTCGTGAGAGAAGGAAGCAGGCTCGGGTTCCGGCGCGTGCAGGTCGTGTCGAACGGGAGGATGTTCGCTTACCGGAAATTTCTGGAGCAGGCGATCAAGGCCGGGCTCGGCGAGATCACGTTTTCCATGCACGGGCATACGCCCGAACTGCACGATGCGCAGACGAGGATCAAGGGCAGTTTCGTTCAGGCGCTTGCCGGGATAATAAATGCGCTGGACAGCGGGAAGCTGATTGTCAACGTCGATATCGTCATCAACAGGTTCAATTACAAAGTAATCGACAAAATCATGGACTTTTTCATCGGGGTGGGCATCAGGGAATTCGACCTGTTGCACGTCACCCCGTTCGGGGAGGCATGGACCAACAGGCGGAAGGTCATGTATGATCCGGCGGAAGGCATCAAGTATATCAACAAAGCTTTCGAGTATTCCAGAAGGCCGGACCTGTTTGTCTGGACCAACAGGTTTCCGCCGAAATATTTATCCGCTTTTCCCGAACTGATTCAGAATCCTCTCAAGATCAAGGACGAGGTGCGCGGCAGGATGAACATGTACACGCCTTACCTGGAGGAAGGCGTGCCGCTCAGGTGCCGTGACGAGAGATGTAAATACTGTTTCATGGAAGGGCTCTGCGATGAGTTGATGAAAGTCGAGCGGCAGTTGAAGGAGGGTGTGACTTCGCTGCGGGTGAGTGCGGCGAGTATCGAGGATGCCTTTGATGTTCTCGATACGCGGGAGCTGAAAAGGCTGTGTGTTCATTCGGATGATATCCCGGCGGGTGAGCTTGAATTTCCATCGCTGAAATCCATTAAAGAAATCGAGCTTGAATTGAATAATTATGACGGGCTCGATGAACTGGCCGGCGCGGTGCCGGGTATTGATATTATAGCCCGCACGGCTGAAATTGAAGAGTTTGAAAAGATACGGAAATCGCGCTCGAATGTTATGTCGATGCTTGAACTGAATGTATCGACGCAGGAATTTATCAGGGAAAACCGGGCGGAGTTGAAAAAGGGCAAAACAAGGATTTTCGTTACAAACAGGGAAGACCTCGCGGAAAGCAGTGCTCGCGATGTTGTTCTGAGAGAATTTTTCGACGAGGAATCCTTGCGGGTCCTGCCGACTGAAAATGTGCCGGGCTGCGTTGTCGACGCCCCGGCGCGAAAACGGCCCTGGTTTCTGGATTTTGGTTCTCTTAATGCCGATGGCTCGATCAACATGCAGATGCTTGCCCATGAATATATAATGAACAGGTATTATGTGTTTCAGGCCGAATGCGGGGGTTGCACAAAGAAAAGGTATTGTCCCGGAGTACATGTGAATTATTTCAGGGCGCATGGATTTGAAGCGGTTCCGTTCCGTAAAAATAAATTGAAATAAAGAGCCGGAACTGCGATGTTGTGAATAAATATGAAGATATTAATAGTCAACAACGAAGCGCAGGATCATTCGGACAGGATTATTCATTGGGAAGGAAATCAAATAGGGTTTACGCGGGTAGGTTTCGAGGACATTCTGAAAAATCTCTGGAAACCCGGCTCCGAACCGACGGTTGACCGAAACGCAATCGACGAACTGGTGTCGGATTCTCTTGAGGCGGATGTCGTTTACTGCGAATCTCCCGAAGCATTGCTTTTGTGGTATGTTCTGACACGGCGTGGACTGAGAAAAGTACCCATTGTGATGGAAGACGAAGACATGCTTTTTACGGTGTCGGTTGTTTCGGGCTGGATCAAGAAGAAATACGGCGAGAATGTGCTTAAAGAGTTCCTGGGCGACGGGAGCAATGTGTGGCTGCATCACGCGAAGTCACAGAGAAAGGAGTACACGGGCAGGGGCGTACCGCCGGAACGGCTTGTACACATGCCCTGTTCGTCGTATTATCTATCTCTCCTTTCGGAGGCGGCGTTCGAAAAAGTACGCGATAAATCCTTTTCTCCGGAGTTGCAGGAAAAGTATGGATACCTGAGGGGCGGGGTTGTCGCGGCTGGTGTGAACCAGAGGGATTACGCGACTTTTGTTGATGCGATAGAGGGAATCGGAATCGACGCATGGGTAGTGTCCGCGTCCTGTTCTCCGGAAGTCGAGGCTTCGGAAAACGTGGGCTGGATAGAATTTGTCCCGATTGATGAATACGTTGAAATTCTGAACCTTGCGTCGGTTGTTGTCGTTCCGATGTTCGACCGCGATCACAGCGGGGGCGAGAATACGACAACGTTTGCCATGGCGCTGGGGAAGCCGGTCATCGCAACGGAAACACCCGGCACGCGAGAGATAATTACCGGCGGGGTAAACGGCGTGCTTGTGCCGCCTGAGGACACGTCGTCGTTAAGGTCGGCGATCGAGAAACTGATAAATGACGAAGTTTTGCGAGGTTCCATCGGGAAGGAAGCGATGGCCGCCGAAGAATTGATATCAACAGCCGGAAGAGATGCTTTGCTGAAGGCGTTCGGCATGGTGGAAAAGACTGGATAAATCAAATCATTGATCAAATGAAGAAGAAAGTATTGTTCATATCCTTCGTTCCCGGTCTTGATAAGCATGGCAAGGTTCAGCGCGCGCTGGCCCCTTTCTATCTCAAAAATTATTTAAGAACAAATAAAGAACTTGCAGATCATTTCGAAATAGTCATCAGGGTTTTCGATTCGTTCCGGAACGACGAAGTATTATTGAGAGAAATTCGGAATATCAATCCGGTTTTCATAGGGATATCATCATTTTTCTGGACAGTCGGAAAAGCGCTTTCGGTATCCCGGAAGCTGAGGATGGTCATGCCGGAGGCGAAGCTTGCTGTCGGCGGGCCGGAGATGAACGAAAAGCTGTTCAGGGACAACGAATGGCTGGATTTCGGCATCAGGGGCGAGGGGGAAAAGATACTCGAAGATGTGCTGACCCGTATTTGCAGGAATGAATCGACAGAGGGTGTCGGGGGATTGTTCCAGCGGATCGGCGGTGAGGTTCATATAAACAAAGAAGACAACGTGCTGGTGGATCTTTCGGTGATACCTCCCATTTCGGAACTCGATGAATTTGCGGATGCGATAAGAAAATCGCCCGAGGGCAAATTCCCGCTTGAAATCTCGCGCGGCTGCACGTACAAATGCGCTTTCTGTACATGGAACACTCATGGAGTCAGGTACAACCCGGTAAATGTATTTGAAAAAAACGTCGAGTTTCTAATGTCCTCGCTCCCGGTTCTGCACGAAACAGTTGTCGAGTTCAATGATTCGTATCTGGATATCGAACCCGGGAGGCTGATGCCTTATCTGGATGTGCTCGAAAAGCATAAAAGAAAAGATGTGGTATTCAAAGGATACTTCCTTTTCAGAAGATTCGATGAAGAACTGGTTCGAAGACTTCGGGCGGCGCAATTTAAATACCTTATATTCGGGCTTCAGGCGATAGACCGGACAGTGCTTGAAAAACTCAACAGGAAATGGTTCCGGATTGAAAGCATCGAAAATGTTCTGAAGTTGAAACACGAATTCGATTTGAGCGCGGATATGATCTACGGGCTGCCCGGCGATAATTATGATAATTTCACAGATTCGATGATTAAAGTTTACGATATGGGATTCGACCGGGTAAACGCATTCAGGCTGAGAATTCTGCCCGGAACGGCAATGGCTGAAGACGGCACCGGGATTGTGTACGACGAAAAGCCGCCGCACATGGTTTTTTCTACGGAGAGTTTCCCGTTTAACGAAATAAAAAGGGCGTCGATGTTTTCATTCAATTTCTCCGTGCTTACCGGCCTTCTGAAAAGAAGCGATTTCGAAATCATTCAGAACGAATTCGGAATATCGCTTAAAAATATATGTAATGATATTCATGAGCAGTTTCCCGACTGGAAAAAGAACATTAAAAAGATCGGGGAAGGGGATAACGACAGTTTTGTCGACCCGGAACAGGCCGGTATTCTGGAGAAATATATCAGGAAAAATTCCAGTTCCGAAGGGCGGTATGACATGGCCGGCGATCTGCTGAGGATAAGGTGCGCGGAAAAGCAGCTGGAAACGCAAAGGCTGAGAGTCCTGAACAGGTATCCCGGTTCAGTTTTATCTTCGATGGAAGAGATCGAAAATAAACAGGTGTTTCTGCCCGGATATAAAAGGGTCGAATCGGCGTATGAACCATCCGGGTTCGACGTAAAATGCGACTGTGAAAGGGCGTCCGGGAAAAACGCCTATATTCTGTTCAACGACATGAAGAATGAAAGGATCGATTATATAAAGCCCAACCATCCGGAAGCCGTCGAGGTGCTGCTGGGCCTGTTGTTGAAACCTGTGTTTAAAGAGGAATTAACTGAATGTATGTTGAAGTCCGTAAATGGGCTGAACGAGAAACAGGTCGATGCTTTCCTGAGAATGCTTTGCGAAAGAAATGCGATTTGTTTCAAAAAGGACTGAAAGAGATACCGTGGCTGAAAAGTCAATAAAGAGAAAAGTTGTGTTCTGCAAAGTGTATCCGTATTTTCAGGATGAATTTAAGGCGCATTCTGAAATGTTCATGACATACGCTTTCGATTACCTGATTGCTTTTGCGGAAACAAGAGAAAGTATCAGAGATAACTACGAATTCAGTATCCTGCCGGTTGAGAAAAATATTCTCGATGAAGATTTGATATATGAAGTTTCGGATGAGAATCCGTATATGGTCGGATTCAGTTGTTCATTGTTGAACACTGAGAGATGTATGAATATCGCAAGGCAGATCAAGCTCGGAATGCCAGAGGTGAGAATCGTCGCGGGGGGGGCCGAGACATTTGCCGCGAAAAGGTTTCTTGAAAAGTATCCGTTTGTTGACTTCGCGGTTATGGGCGAGGGCGAGGCGGCGTTCGCGGAACTGCTGGAGGTGCTGTATGAAGAAGGCGACACAAGAGGCATTGAAGGGCTGGCTTTTCGTGACGGTGAAGAAATAGTATTGACCGGCAAAAGGAATCCAATAGAAAAACTGGATGATATTCCGCAGGTAATAACCAGTGAAAGGGTGGCCTCTCTCTCAGGCATTGTTCCGTATGAAACGGGCAGGGGGTGCAGTAACGGATGTGCGTATTGTCTCTGGTCTCCCTATCCCAAAAGATATTTTTCAATGGACAGGATAAAAAGGGAACTCGATGTTCTGATGTCGAATGAAAGGATTGGAAAAATATGGTTTATCAATTCTGAGTTCGATGACGACAGGAACAGGTCGAAAGAAATTCTGAGATACGTGAGGGATAGAAGGAAACATGATATCAGGCTTGCGGCATATTTGAATTTCGATTCGATTGACGAAGAGATGCTGGAGCTTGTCGGCGAATTGTTTTTCTGGCTGCCGATAGGCTTGCAGACAACGGACACGGATACCCTGAAATCGCTCGGGCGGGGCTGGTTTGATCTCGCGAAGTTCGAGAAAACGTTTGATCTGATAATGGAAAATATTCCCGGCTCGATAATTAACATTGACCTGATGTACGGATTGCCGGGCGAGAATTACGAATCTTTTATCAAGACTCTTTTGTGGTGCATAAGAAAGCGGACACCGGAGATCAATTTTTTCAGGCTTGCTGTATATCCCCAAACCGTTCTGGAGCGAAAAAGCAATAAATATGGCTTTGTGTATGACAAAGAGCCGCCATATCTTGTTTATGCGTCGGACACATTTAGTTATGACGATATGCTGAAGATAGAACAGGCTATTATAAACTATCTTGTGTTAATGTCACTATATGGCCCGGAAGGGCTTGAGCGCATACATGATAATTGTGACATGAAGGAATTGCTTGGCAGGCTTCAGGAATGTTCGGCGAATTACGCCGGCAATTTCGAACATACGATGGAGTCGAATATTAAGAATATCAACAATAATGAACTGCGAAAGCCTGTAATGGAGTTCATAAGGCGCAGGATGAAAGATGAAAAAGCTGCGGGCGAGCTTGAAAGATTCATCAGGACATGAATCCGGCGCGCGCGAGTCAGATGAGTTTTGTGTAGTCCGCCGGAGTCAGATTCCTTGATTTAAGAAAATCCATTTTTTTATCGAGTTCCGGGAATTGATAACCCGTGTCGGTGATTGTCCTGTTGAAAGACCTTTTTTTCGAGAATTCGACGAAATCTTCAAAGGACCTGACCCTGATGTCCAGGTTGAATTTTTCCGGATTCAGGTGCCACGGGGAACCCGGCTCTATCTCCAGCGGCAAGAAAAGGGGTTCCGACCCGTACTTATCCGCAAGCTTTTGTGCCCGCGCGGCTTCCTTTTTCAGATCGGAAAAGGACTGTTCCGGGAAAAGTGTGAAATACAGAACAGTATTCACTCCTTTTTTTGAACAGGATTCGAGGGCGTTTTCTAAACTTTCGTTTGAGAAATATGTTCCGGTATGAAATTTCCGAAGTTCTTCATTGAAAGTTGAGGGTGAAAACGCAAGCGCGCTGGGTGCCGGCTCAAAAGTATTTGAAAAATCGGAGATGAATTTCTTTGAAGGCATTTTTCTGTAAACTTCGAAAATCATAGAGAATTTATTATTCTGCTCTCTTAAAAGCTTCATAAGTTCCATATAGGGGCTTTCGGTTTTTCTTGGTGGATCAAAACAAAGATAAAGATTTTCTTTTGAGTGCGAAGACAGGTTCATAATATCGGAGTAGATTGATTCCGCGCTTCTGAAAATCGGCCCGGGCCTGTTGCTGATTATCTTCTGTGAGGTTCTGGAACCCGCGCAAAACGTGCAGTTAACGGAACAGCCCCTGCCTGCGTAAAGATAGAAATATTTATTGTTAAGATAATCATTGATCCCTTTTTTTCTCGACCACAGGAAACTCCCGCTGTAAAAGTCCGAATTCCGCAGGAGGGCGAGGTTGGTAAAAGTCATGTTGTTGATGACAGACTCGCTCGCGCAATAGGAAAAACTCGTATGGATGATTTTGCCGCCTGATCTGAACGAGAGATTCGGAACGGAGAAGAGATCTTTTTTGTTTTCGATAGAGTTTGCGAGTTGGTACAAAGGGGCTTCACCGTCCCCGCGTATCAAAAAGTCAATAAAATGCCACTTTCTCATGATTTCCCTGTAAAAGAAGCCGGCGGTGAATCCGCCTGTCGCTATCGGGATATCGGGAAAATGTTTTTTAACCGATTTAAGAATTTTGTTGATTGCCCACAACTGATGATGGAAATGGAGTGATACAACGATCAGGTCGGGAGAAGATGTGCCGACAGTAGAGGCTATTTCGAAATTTCTGTTAAGGGCAATTTCAAGACCTGCATGTATTACTTCAACCGAGTGGCCGGATTTTTCCATTAGATCGGCAAGCCCGAGAAACCCTATAGGCATAACCATATTGAACAGCGCGAGATTCTGTTTGCGCTGTTCATCGTAGCCTGCCGGTATGTGAAGAAAAAGAATTTTCATGAGTTTTAAGGGAAACGAACCCTGATCTGTTGAATTTCAGTCTCCATTTGTTCCTTGCATCGGCTGATTAACACATCGTCGAAATATGTCTTGCAAGCGTTTTTGTCCATGAAGTGTGCAGCAAAAAGGTCATGAATAGAAAGATTATCACCTGTGAATAATTTTGTTTTGTCATTGTGGACCAGGGCCTGAATCGCGTTGTTCAAACTGTTGTCTTTGCACAGGAAAAGATCCTGATTCATGGAATTACTGCAAATCTCCTTGTTTTTTTCAAGCGTATCGAGGCAGTACGATCGAAATTCAGAAACAGGGATCGCGGAGCAATCGCCTGGATTTTTATCTACAAGAATAATCCTGAGTGTCATCAGGAGACTGAAGAGATCATTTTTGCATTTCGAACCGGTGTTTTCAGGAACATCTGAGACGTTATTGATTTTAACGTCACAGTATTTCTCACTGAAATTCTGGAAAGTAACCATATTATTATTTTGTTCTACTGTCAGTGGCAGCATAACCGTCCAGAAGTCGAAATCATTTTTTTGGCAATCCCGGTATTGTTCAGGAAAGTTATCTTCAAGAACATCGCAGCCTGATTTGCCGGTATCGATACTATTGCAAATGCCATAAAAGTAAGTAACTCTCGAGTCGCCAATTTCGTCGAAGACGTCTGTGAGGCTATCCCCGTAATTAGTAGAAAAACAGGATGAATACTTGCTTTTTATGATATTTAATTCCGCCAGGTATTGCGTTCTTATGTAACGAATCGAGGCTGGATTCATCCAGTTGTATTGCGAAGGAATATTTTTGATATTCTGTTCAAATTCTGTATCATTTTCAGTCTTTATGAGGTCATAAACATCAAATTCGTCAATTTCACCGGCATGGCATACGCATGCAGCATGGAGTTGGAATATGATGAGAATAATAATATATATAAAAATATGCTTTTTTCTCATAAATATTTAACAAATCTTTTAGTTCATATTAACTATTATGATATAATGATTTGGTCATATTAGGAATACTTATCTGATTGAAAATTTGTTCTTAAATTTAATATCGAGGTGAAACGTGGTGACACGAAAGAGCCGAAATAGTTCAATTAAAACCACAGTCCTTGTAGTTGCCATGATTGTATTGGGAGCGTCGATTATTTTTGCGGGCCCGAATACAGTTGTGCAAATAGACAGGACTAAATTTGATAACCGTGTTTGCAGCGCCGGAGGAGCACTTGTTCCCGCTTCAAAATACGACATGGCGAATTGTGTTTTGTTCAACACAGATTCCAACGATTCGATGAAAAGCGGAGACGAGATCGCCGTAAGAGGTGCTTCTAACGGGATTTATATTCTTGACTGGACGCCTCTTACCATCACGTGCGCTTATACGACTGCATGTACTAACACTTTCAGTCCTGTATATACATCAAATCCCGCATTGCCTAATACGGAATATGTGGCTGTGTTAAGGAGAAGCGGTTCAGAATACATAAGCGCAACATTCACGTTTGAAGATGTGCCGCCGACAATCGATTCGTCCGGTGTCACAGACGATCAGCAGTGGATCAACACCGCGAGGTCATACAATGTCAGTTTCAGCGATGGCACCGGTTACCTGGATGAGGCGTATCATTGTGCGTATTCTTCCGGTTCATGCGATATTTACGGATGGACCAGGATATTCGATTCAGGAAATGGAACAACAAACAATTATCATGATTACACATCGTCATGGACGATATCCTGGGATAGTCTGCCCGAAGGCAAAAGTTACATAAGAGCCAAGGCCGTAGATGCATTAGGGAATTTGTACGAAGCGGATGTGTTCGAGGTATGGAAAGATACAATTGCCCCGGATGCAACGATAACAGATAATCCCGATCCGTCATATACGAATAATTCAGTGGTAACCATAAACTGGACCGGTGGGGAGAACACCACGAACAAGAGCGGGCTAAAGGGGTTCTATATCGATGTCAGCGAGGATAACGGCGGCTGGTCCACTATCGAAACGCTGACGACAAACTACACTACGACTCATACTGGAACGGACGGCCACAGCTATAACTACAGGGTTATGGGTGAAGACAATATCGGCAACCAGAGCGAGTGGTCCGCGCAGGCGGTTTCTATCATGGTTGACCTTACAGCTCCGACACATTCGTTAGATCCTCTCCCGGTATCAGGCTATCACAACATCGCCAGTCTCGGGGGTGAGGGAAATACGGCGGTTGATATTTCGATCAATTGCTCCGACCCTGTTCCGGGTGGTGGGGTCGTAAGCAGCGGAGTATATAAGATATATCTCGATTATTGGGACGAAACTGTTGACGGGACATGGAAAGATACCCCGGTAGCCGTTGATTGCAGCGGTTCGACGACTTACGAGTTCAGCGCGATACAGGGGCACAAGTATCATTTCAGGGCATACGCGGAAGACAACGCGGGGAACACCGATTCGTATGACGCCGCCGCGCCAGATACGCCGATAGTGCTTGTCGATTCCCTGCCACCGCAGAATTCATACGTAGAGCCGCTTGCGCCTTTCGGCGGGGCCGCCACGGTGACTGTTACGTGGACCGGCGGCGACGACCAGGGTTCAGGTGATTCTCCCGTAACCGGAAGCGGAAGGGACTGCTACGATGTACAGGTAAGGAAAATGACTCCGACATCGTCGAGCTGGGAATTGTGGCAGGATTGTACGACAGCTACAACCGGGCAGTTCAACACAGACGCGCCGCCAGCCGGTATTGATTCCGGCGGGGGAACCTATCAGTTCAGATCGAGAGCCAGGGACCTTGCGGGCAATTTCGAGGATTATCCAAATGAATGGCCGGACGACAGTTCCTATGACACTTCAATAATAGTCGATACGACGCCGCCGGTTTTCAGCAATGTTTATGACGGCACCGGTGCTGATATTGAATTTACGGGTCTGCCGCGCGGTGAGTTGTCCGCCAACTGGCATGCCGAGGATACCGACACCGGCGTGGATACGCTGGATTATTACGAATATTGCATAGGCACCGGAACAGGGGAAGCAACCAAGAACGATATACTCGACTGGCAGAATATCGGCACAGCCGAGACGATGACGGAGACCGGGCTGACCCTGATTCATAATACCGTTTATTACATCACGATACGCGCATGCAACGATGCCGGGCTTTGCGCTGAACAGGCATCGAACGGCGTGAAATATGACACGCAGTACCCAACCGTTAACATGTCCGAGCCCAACGCTCCTTATGTGGGAGATACGACGTTCCAGGTGGCATGGTCGGGCGAAGACGGCACGGGTGAATCAGGATTGAATGATTACACCGTCGAAGTGAGAGACGGAACGGGGGGTGCATGGGTTCCCCTGCCCAATATGAGCGAAACGACCGAGGTGTCGATGCAGTTCACTTCGGGGGTCAACGGGCACACGTATTTCTTCAGAGTCAGGGCAAGGGATAATGTAGGCAATGAAAGTGAAAACCCGACCACGCCCGATTATCATGTTTCGACAACGGTCGATACCTCCACGCTATCGGCGCCTTCGGGGATAAGCGACGGCTCGGAGACAGAAGACGATTCGGATTATTCATCGAATACAACCGAATTCAGCGGCCACTGGAGCCCGGTGAACGGGGCGGTCAGTTACTCTTATGCAATAGGGTCGTCCGCGCTTGGGACTGATATCGTCGATTGGACGGAAGCGGCGGGAATTTCATTTACGGAAACAGGGCTTTCGCTCGTAAACGGGACAAAATACTATCTTTCCGTGAAGGCGAAGAATTTCGCCGGCGAATTCAGCACAAATGTAGGAACGTCCGATGGGATAACGATAGATACCGATGTCCCGTCGTGTGCCGTAACCGCGCTCGATCCTTACCAGTCGATGGCGTCGTTTGCGGTTCAGTGGAGCGGGGATGACGGGGCGGGATCGGGTGTGGAACCGAACGCCGGATTCGATGTGCAGTACAAAATCGGCGCGACCGGGATCTGGACGGACTGGCTGACGTCAACGAATAAGACCGCGGAGAATTTCGGCGGGGCGGACGGCGAGAAATATTATTTCCAGTGCAGGGTGCGAGATCGCGCCGGCAATGAATCGACATATATCGACGGCGATGGAGATACTTCGACAACGGTTGATACATCGGTACTTGTTCCGCCTGACACGATAAACGACAGCAGCGGGGCAGATATCACTTATTCCGCCGATACGACTTCGATAGCCGCGAACTGGTCGGCTGTTGACGGCGCGGCAAGTTACGATGTTTGTTTTGGAACGGGCGAAGTGCCCGATAATTGTGATTTGATGGCATGGACGGATGTCGGTGCGGCGACGACTTATCAGCTTACGGGCCAGAGCTTCACAGCAGGTGATACTTATTTCGCCATGGTCAGGTCGAAGAATCTCTCCGGAACTCCGGGGGCAAGCAGCTATTCCGATGGTTTCACTGTGGACGACCAGCCTCCCGGAACGCCTGTGTTCACCGGCGCTCCAGCGAGTCCTCCAGATATTTCGAACAATGACTCACAGATCGACCGAAGCTGGACAGCGGTTGAAGGGGTGTCCTACATATACGAATACAAATATGGCATCGGAACCCAGCCGGATGGGAGCGATGTGGCGGAATGGATATCCAACAGCATCAACACATCGGTTTCATACTCCACATCGATGAATGATAACGTCATTTATTACATTTCGGTCAAGGCGATAAGCGGGGCAGGCGTCGAAAGCGCGGTCGCGACATCGTACGGAACTCTCATCGATGTTACGAGCCCGACCTGCCAGGTGAATGTGCTCGCCGAGTACCAGGGAACCGTCGGTTTCGATGTTTCGTGGCAGGGCGGCGATAGCGGGTCAGGCCTGAATGGGCTGTACGACATTCAGGTAAAAGATGGCAACACCGGTGAATGGACGAACTGGCTGACGATGATGCCGGTTACCAGCAGCACATATACCGGCGAGAACGGGCATACTTATTATTTCCAGTGCCGTTCTCAGGACAATGCCGGGAACTGGACGGAATATGCCGATGGTGACGGTGACACGAGCACCACGCTCGATACGATCGAGGCGGTCGCGCCGAGCGTAAACGACGGTGTTTCGGATGATATCGACTTTACTGTTTCCGAAGATACGCTGAGCGCGAACTGGAATGTGCTCGACGGCGCCGCGGCATATTTGTATGCGGTGGGAGTCGAGTCCGATGCGTCGGATCTGAACGATATTGACTACACCGAAACGACCGAAACAAACGTGGAAATAACAGGTCTGACCCTCACCCAGGGAGAGACTTATTATATCTCGGTCAGAGGAAGAAACCTGGCGGGAGTTAGAGGCGAGATCGGGACCAGTGATGGTATTCTCGTCGATCGCACGGCACCGTCCGCCCCTGTGGTTATCGTGCCAGATACGACGACGAGTTCAAGAGATTATCTGAACACGACTTCGTGGAATTCGACGGACGGCGAAACGGAAATTATTGAGTATATGGTTGCGGTCGGGACGGATACCTCGAATGAGACGGGAATGACCGATATAAGGACATGGTATTCGGTCGGGACACAGAATGAGGATGTTATCGTGTCGGGCCTGAGCCTCGAACATGGACAGACTTATTACATAAGCGTCAAGGCGAAGAACCAGTCGGAATTGTGGAGCGATCCGGGAAGCTCGGACGGGATCACCGTGGACACGACGTTGCTGCCCGGGCCCGATAATCTTATCGACGGAACCGATCAGGATCTCGAATTTACGGCTAGCACGACGGAACTGTCGGCGACATGGAGCGCTGTGGGGGATGCCTCTTCATACGACTATGCTATAGGGACCACGCAGGGTGGTGCCGATGTTCTGGGCTGGACGAATACAACGGGCGTGACCGTTACGGAGAGCGGGCTGTCGCTGACGCAGGGTGCGTCATATTACTTTGCGGTCAAGGCGAGAAATTCTGCCGACATCGCGGGTGTGATGAGTGTTTCGGACGGCGTTGTCGTGGATGCCGAGCCGCCTTCCGTGCCGGTTGTTGCGGACGAAGGAACTTATACAACTGATAACAGCAAATTAAATATATCATGGTCATCGACAGCGGGATTGTCCGGGATCGATGAATATCAGTACGCGGTCGGGACCACGCAGGGCGGCAGCGATGTTCTGGGCTGGACTTCCGCGAGCACGAATTTGAGCGATGAAATATCGGTGAGCCTTCCGGACGGCGGGCCGTACTATGCATCGGTGAAGGCGAAAAGCGGCACGGGCGTGTGGAGCGACAGCGGAAGCAGCGACGGGATCCGGGTCGATACGGAAGCACCCGCATGTTCTGTGGATGCAATCGCCGAATACCAGAGCACGAACAGCTTTTCGGTTGAATGGCAGGCTTCGGACAGCCTGTCCGGAATTTCAGGTTACTACTATGTTCAGGTGAAAACGAACGACGGGCTCTGGGGTGACTGGAAGCTCAACAGCCAGTTGACCGGAGATACGTTTACCGGGAGTAACGGGAATACATATTATTTCAGGTGCCGCGCGAAAGACATCGCCGGCAACTGGGGAGAGTACCAGACCGAAGAGGGAGATGCATCGACGATTGTGGACTCCGAGCCGCCCGCGACCCCGGTCGTAAGAGATGGCGCCGCAGGCGATGAAATGTATACGACATCGGCATCGTCGCTTTCGGGAAACTGGGATGAAATTACGGCGGCGACGGAATACGAGTACACGATAGGATCGTCACAGGGAGAGTCCGACATTCTTGGAATGTGGGTCGCCACGAACGATGTGTCGTTTTCCAGGAGCGGGCTGACGTTATTGAACAACAATACCTATTACGTGACGGTCAGGGCATATAATCATTCGGGGCTTTTCTCCGAGGGATACTCGAACGGCATTCTGGTTGATAACGAACCGCCGGTCGAGCCGGTTGTGACTCAGCCGGAAGGTTATACGAATATTACTTCTTACCTCGAATCAGAGTGGACTTCGAGCGATGCGGAATCCGGAATAAGCGAGTACAAAGTCTCGATCGGCACGGCTGCCGGGCTGTCGGATGTGAAGGACTGGTACTCGGTTGGAACGGATGAAAGCGCGGTGATTTCAGGCCTGAGCCTGCAGAACGGGCAGACCTACTATGTGAATGTGCGTGCTTATGACAACGCAGGGCTGGAAAGCGATACGGGGACTTCTCCGGCAGTTATCGTTGATTCATCGCTGCTTGCCGCGCCGGAGACGATCAATGACGGTGTCGCCGCCGACGAGAGCTTCACGGATTCGAACGACCAGCTTTCCGGCAACTGGACCGAAGTAAGCGGCGCGGCGAAATATGAGTACGCGGTTGGTTCTTCTCCGGGCGCGCAGAATGTCGTGGCATGGACGGATAACGCGCTTGCGACGAGCTTCAGCGAGACCGGGCTTTCACTTTCGGACGGTGTCAGATACTACGTTGCAGTGAGAGCGACCAACAACTCGGGTGTTGTCGGCGTGACGGGAATATCGAACGGCATACTTGTCGACACGCTCGCGCCCGCCGTGCCGGTTGTTACGGACCAGGGCGAATATACGACGGATGACGGAAGCATAATCGTCGAATGGTCGGCGACCGCCGGGTATTCGGGAATAGTGGAATATCAGTACGCCGTCGGTTCCACATCGGGATCGGATGATGTTGTTTCATGGACATCGTCCGGGACGGACACCGATGCGGATATAACAGTGTCACTGTCGGACGGATCGACATATTATGTATTGGTCAAGGCACTCAGCGGGGCCGGCGTATGGAGCGATGCGGGTTCTTCTGACGGAATCACGGTGGATACTACCGCTCCCGTGTGTACGGTAAGCGCACTCAGCGAATATCAGTCGGTAGAGGATTTTTCGGTCGCGTGGACGGCATCGGACGGAGGTTCCGGGCTGGCCGCCCTTTACAGCGTGCAGGTGAAGAACGGCGCGACGGGGGCATGGACGAACTGGAAGAGCAATACTACCCAGACGGATTATATATATGACCGCGGAAGAAACGGGAATACCTATTATTTCCAGTGCAAGGCGAAAGATGTCGCAGGAAACTGGTCGGAGTACCCCGGCGGGGACGGTGACGCTTATACAACGATAGACGCGATAGCGCCCGCGGCTCCCGTCGTGCTCGATGGGACCGGGGCGGATGAGGATTACTCGTCATCGGGAGATACTCTTTCCGCGAACTGGGCGGTTCCTCAGTATGCCGTCGAGTATTCGTATGCGATCGGTTCAGAGACGCAGGGGACGGATATTCTGGACTGGACCGTGACGACGGATCATTCGTTTACCCGGACAGGCCTCGATTTATCTCAGCATCTTAACTATTACGTCTCCGTGAAGGCCCGGAACAATGCCGGGCTCGAAAGCGGGCCCGGGACAAGCGACGGAATCCTGGTGGATACTACGGCGCCTTCGACACCGGTTGTGAATCATCCCGACGCTTATACGAGTTCGACGGACAGGCTCGAAGCTTCATGGACGTCTTCCGACGAAGAATCCGGGATTGTCGAATACCAGGTATCTGTCGGTTCCAGCGCGGGAGCGACGGATGTTAAGGGCTGGTACTCGGCGGAAACCAATACATCGGCGGTGATAACGGGCATTTCGCTGTCCGATACATCGACATATTTTGTTAATGTCAAATCGAAGAATCAGGTCGGGCTCTGGAGTGAAGCCGGGTCGTCTTCCGGGGTGACCGTCGATTCATCGCTGCTGCCCGCGCCTGCTTCCGTGAAAGACGGCACGGGGAGCGATGAAGATTACTCGTCGGATGCGACGCAGTTGTCGGCCAACTGGACCGCGATATCCGGCGCTGTTAAATATGAATACGCGATCGGGACAACTCCGGGCATCAGGGATGTTGTCGACTGGACGGATGTGGGTACAAATACCGGTGTGACAAAAACGGGTCTGTCGCTCAGTTCCGGAACAACCTACTACTTCTCGGTTCGTGGTCGCAACCAGGTCGATGTCCCCGGCGTCAGCGGAACTTCGGACGGAATCGTAATTGATACTGCCGCCCCGGGTGTTCCGGTTGTGACGGACGAGGGTTCTTACACTTCCGACAATTCGAGACTGTACGCAAGCTGGACTGCCGTTCCGGGCATTTCGGGCATATCCGAATACCAGTACGCGGTCGGAACGACAGCCGGCGGAACCGAGGTCGCAGGGTGGGCTTCAAACGGCACCGGTACGAGCAAAACGCTGAATATTGTTCTCGATAACGCAGTTACATACTATGTTTCGGTCAGGGCGTCGAGTGTGGCCGGGGTGTGGAGCGAAGCGGGTGTTTCCGATGGAATAACCGTGGATACCGTCAGCCCGACATGCGCGGTGCAGCCGCTTGCCGGATACCAGTCGAGTTCCACATTCGAGGTTTCGTGGACAGGCAGCGACGATGGTTCCGGGATGGCGGGACTGTATGATATTCAGGTTCGCGACGGCGCGGGCGGAGACTGGAGCTTGTGGCTTTCTTCAGAGACGGGAACGAGTGACAGTTACATCGGGCAGAACGATCACACATACTATTTCAAGTGCAGGGCGAAAGACAACGCCGGGAACTGGTCGGAATACCCCGCGGAGCCGGATACGCAGACGACTCTCAGCACGGTTGTGCCGCAGCAGTTGACGGTGCGTGACGGTGTGTCCGGAGATATCGAATATTCGACATCCGCGGATTCATTTTCCGCCAACTGGAGCACAGACTCGAATGCCGCGGATTACGCTTATGCCGTGGGCACTACAGAGGGCGGCACGGATGTTGTCGATTGGACTGTCACGACATCCACCTCGTTTGCGCTGGATGGATTGAATCTCGCGAACAACACAATTTACTATACCGCGGTAAAAGCGCGCAACAATTTCGGGACTTACGGAGAGACCGGAGTATCGGACGGAGTGCTGATCGATACGCAGGCGCCTTCGAAACCGGCTGTCGAGACATACGATCAGTACACGAGCTCGAAAACCCAGCTTAATGTTCAGTGGTCTTCGTCGGATGCGGAATCCGGGCTTAGCTCATATATGGTTTCGGTAGGGACGGCAGCGGGGCAGGATGATGTGAGGACATGGTACGATGAAGGTCTCAATACTCAGGGCCCGATCACCGGATTGAGCCTTGATGACGGGACAACGTATTACATAAATGTAAAAGCCGGGGACAATGCCGGCCTATGGAGCGAAATCGGAACATCGAACGGGATAACGGTGGACAGCAATCTGTTGCCGGCGCCGTCGCATGTTTATGACGGCCTGACTTCAACAGACAGGAGTTATACAACATCTCAGACTACACTCTCGGCGAACTGGTCGTCGGTATCGGGCGCATCGGGTTATGAGTACGCGATGGGAACCGCTCCCGCGGGGACCGACGTTGTTGACTGGACTGATGCTGCGACGGCGTTGACGATAGCTAAGAATGATTTATCTCTCGTAAACGGAGATACATACTATGTATCTGTGAGAGGCATTAATAACGCAGGTGTAAAAGGCGAAATCGGTTCTTCGAACGGAATAATGGTCGAGACCACCCCGCCTTCGGCTCCGGAAGTGACGGACGGAGGCGACCAGATCAATTTCGACCAGTCGTTGCAGGCGAGCTGGACATCGTCGGATGCCGAATCGGGGATAGCTCAGTATGAGTATGCGGTAGGAACGTCAAAAGAGGAACAGAACGTGCTCGGCTGGACATCGGCGGGCCTGAAAACCTCGATAACGATCGATAAAGTGAGCCTTGTCGCCGGGAATACATATTATGTATTCGCAAGGGCGACGAACGCCGCGGGGCTGGTCGGCGAAGCCGGCGTCACGGATGGAATCGATGCGATAACTTCGGCGAATGTCACGATTACCAAAATAGATAACGAGCCATCGGCGAATTACTTCAACAGAAGCAATCCCGGCATCGTTACGGTTCTCCCGGACGATGAGGATCTGTCCATCACCAAGGAAGTCACTTTCTATGAATCGAACGGTG
>ERZ795048.118-NODE-118-length-83321-cov-14.520873_pt1 | contig 83321 bp, 71 predicted proteins | sample MGYA00375132_ERZ795048 | MGnify/ENA primary metagenome ERZ795048 (study PRJEB30177, sample SAMN05720225) | activated sludge metagenome | isolation source: Anaerobic digester | place: Hong Kong | collected 2014-12-17 ...
TATGAGGCAATCGGTAAAATGATAAAAAAAGCGGCTGTAAGCCGCTTTTTTTATTCTGCTTCAAACAGGGTCCACGCCTGTGAGGGCCTGTCCTGTAAATAACCGTCGAGATAATCCCATTGCGTGTGTTCTTTCAGGAAGGCGTCGGCGTCAAACGGCATCCCACTTGAATTTCCCCATCGGCTCCAGAAGGTGAACCCTTCGGCCATTTCGGAATCGCATACCATCCCGTCAACAGCGCCACGCGGCCTGTACGGGAGGGGTCTGCCTATCTCAGACATATATTCTCTCGCATCCAGTTCATAATGTGAATCCACTGTCCGTGAAGAGGGATTGATCTTACCGAGATAGACATCATAATGATCTGCAAGGATCTCTTTTCCCGTTTCCACATCAATTGTCGAATAATGTTCCTGCATGAGCTGTTCAAGCCGGACCTGTCTGGCTCCCTGATGTCTTCTGATATCGGCAAATCCGCTGTTTGTACATTCCAGGTTTCTGATTCTCGGATCGAGTGGTGCGTTGAATCCAGTGAAATAACCATCTTTGGTCTTATCAACCTTGTAAAATTTGAGTCCCAGTTCAAATCTCATGATTTCTCCGGTCTTGATATCTCCAACCAGCCAGGTGTTGGCATACCCTCCGTTGTTTTCTTCGAGCATGACTCCCACAAAATCATCGAGGGTATCCGTGTACTGCATTGCTTTTCTGATCCTGTAAAATTCGGGCGCTCCCGATGCATCGTATACTTTAAATCCACCTATGGTGGTCTCGGTTCCCATGAGTTTGGCTCCGGTGACGAAGAAGTCGGACATGCTATGGATATAACCGGCCTGAGACTGCATGAACATTCGATATCCTGTTTCGGGAACGATATCCAGGATGACATTGGCAAACTGTCCCCATTCAAAATTGTTGAATGAGTTATGTGCCATGACGATCTTCCCACCATCTGTCGGACTGCCAACGGCCATGAAGGCACTACAGTGATCATCGGCTCCCGGATGAATCTTACCGTAGGTCTCTTCGAGTTCCGTTGGCCACCAGTAATCCATCAGTTCCTCATAACCATTCCACGCCATGATCTCTTCCCAAGTATAACTCACACCGGCATAACTCGCCCCGGCAGCGATCCCCTGCATTTCTTGTCTCAACTCTTCATCGATATGCCCGGACCACATCTCAGCGGCCTTTTCAACAAAGAAATCCCAAGTCATTCCGCTATCCCAGTAGGTAAGATATTCCAGACTGCGTTTGATATCTTCGAGCTGATCCGCTATCAGATAACCATGTTGAAAACCTCTTTCAAAAGGTTTTCCTTCGATATGAATATAAATCCATCCGTTCTGTTCATAACGATAACCCTTTCCATCAGGTGAGTAGACTTTTTCCGTCGGCTGAGAAAAAATACATACACTAAGAAAAGCAAAAAGTACAGAAAAAATAATCAATCTTTTCATGATTTTCCCTCCTTGTATTCCGGTTTATGGATGTTCCAAAATGTGAATAAACAGTTGAGTTGATGCACGGGCTATTATACCATTAGTCAATGAATAATGAAGAATTGACAAGCTGTATCCGATATGATACATTGGACGCGTCAAGAATGAAAGTGAAATTCCGTTTATGTTTTCAAACTAACGATCAAGGAGGCTTTTATGACTTTCAGAATGAATGAAGATGTTTATCGCAGAATAGAAGATCGACTGTCGCAGAAAAAACAAGTCATCATAGGGGTGAGTGGAATCAGATTATCCGGAAAAACCGGATTATTGGGAGAAATGACAAACTATTTCTCTAAATCGGGAGTTTCCGTGAAATCCATTTCATTTTCAGAAAGACCTGGAATAGTGGAAGAGGCTTTGAATAGAAAGAATCCCTCTAAGTATTATTATGAGAATGCTTTCGAGTGCAATCGGTTGAAAGAATTGATGGGCGAATGTGATGAACAGGTTCTTATTGTAGAAGGTCTGCTGCTGTTCAAGAATACGGTGGATATTCCCTTTGATTTCAGAATCTGGGTTGACTGTACTTTTACCACTTCAGCAAGCCGGGCATCCGATGAAGAGCGGGAACTTGTTTCAGACTTGTATATGTGGCTGATGCGGCAACATTTTTCGATTGATGAGCCGAAAAACAAGGCGGATTTTATCTTTATAAACGATTCTATCCTCGCAAAAGAGCCGGAGAGCTTCGTGGATTCGGAAGACACCATGAGTCTTGAACGTTTAAAATGGCTCAACGAACCTTCCAAGTGGCTGATAAGAGATGGGGTTATCGAGGTAGAAACGGATTCCCCAACGGATTTCTGGCAACGTACACATTACGGTTTCAGGAATGATAATGCTCATCTGCTGTATATAGAAACGGATAGAGATTTTGAGATGAGTTGCCATATGACATTCAAGGCCGTTCATCAATTTGATCAGTGTGGACTCGCCGTCAGAGTAGATGAAGACAACTGGCTGAAGACTTCTATAGAATATGAGCTTGGAAATCCACCAAAGCTTGGTGCCGTTGTGACTAATCTGGGATATTCCGATTGGTCTACGGAAGAGCTGGGGTTTAACGCAGAGGAAATAGAATTCAGGATTACCCGTGAAGGGGCGGATTACAAGATCGAATATAGATTTGACGAACGATGGCATCAACTGAGAATCTGTCATCTGCACAGCCCGGAAAAAGTGGTAAAATGCGGGATTTACTGTTGTAGTCCCATAGAAGCCGGTTATTCGATATCCTGTGACCGGATTCATATCGTTGAACGTCCTTTTTAAGAGTGTTCCTGATCCAGAAAGTCATTGATGGTATCTTCGAGATATTGAAGCATATCCGGGTAATCGGTAATGATATAATCGGCGTTGAAGGCAAGTGCATCCAGTATCTTGAATGAATCGTTGTTGATGGTCCAGATGATAAACAGTTTGTCGGATTCTTTGATACGTTCTGCCTTATTTTCCGTCAGATAGGCAAAATCGACTGCAAATCCGTCTGTGACCAATTCTTCAGGCATCGGAACATAAAAACTGATCAGAACGGTTGTGATTTCGGGATATCTTTTTTCAAGATATTTTAACGATTCATAATCAAAGGAAGATACCATACAGGTGTTGATCTTTTTGCTGTTTTTTATAATTTTGTATAATCTTTCGAGATAATCGGGAGATTCTTTTCCGTGCAGTTTTAATTCGATGTTAACCATTAACTCTTCACCGGCTGTTTTCAAGGCTTCTTCGAGAGAGATGAAGTGGTAGGTTCCGTTTATGATGATCGGTATCTCCTTCAATTCGTCATAGGTGAATTCGTATATGTTTTTATCGAGTCCCGTGAGTCTTTTGAGGTTTGTATCATGACTGAGGACAAATCGTTTGTCTTTGGTTTCCATGATATCGATTTCTATCGCGGGGAATTTTTTTGAGACGGCGAATTCTATGGATTCGGCAGTATTTTCTGTAACAACAGATCCCCCTGCCCGATGCACCATGATTTTATTCTTTTCAGAATTTATGTTGATAAAGAGAAAGAATGAGAGAAACGTCCCAAATATCATTAAGATCAGGATCATCAGATTTCTCAGTGAGGTGAGAAATACCCTGATTTTCCTCTTATCTTGAGGCCTGTTGGATTTTTTCATGAAATAAGCCTCACCTTCGGTTTTTGCGTAGTAAATATGCGTGAGGAAGGTGAAATAAAAGGGGATGATGAGAACGGACAACAAGATGGAGAATATTACAAAACACATTCTGAACAGAAAGGCGCTGTTACTCAGATTATTTATATTCATCATGATTAGATCATTCAAGATAAATCTCCTGCTCTGATTGATCAGAAATCCAGATAAAAAGAGGATGAAAAGCAGGATGACCAAGGGGAGGAATGTCGATTTCAAAACTTTTTCACTTTTTTTTATTCCATCCCGATAATCGATTTTATCGATAACCGAATAATGCATGGCATAAGACCATTTAATACTCAGGAGTGTTAGTAAAACTACGGTGATGATGCCTCCTACATACAGGATGACATGGCTTTTTATATACCCCATGATCGTATCAGAAATATTGATGGAATTCAGTATGTTTGAGGTCAATGGAATATTCAGAAATGGAAAAACGAACAGGAATACGATGAATAGTCTCCAGTTTGAAAATGAGATGATATTTTTAAACCGTTTGACAACGGATTTGATTATAGTAATGAGCGTTATCTTCTTGTTATTGTAGATTTTTTCCGTGATGATGATATAAACCGCAAATTCGATATATAAAAGGATGTAGTAAACGATAAATCTGATCAGATAACCGGATGCCATCAACAGGGTGATGTCCGTTTTCAAAAGATTCCTTATGATCAGTTTTTCGAAAACAGGCATGATGATGAGCTGGGTCAGATTGTTGTAGATGAGTATGATATAGAAAAAGTAGTACCATAATCCATGAAAACTGTCAGCCATCGTTTTTTTTACGATCAGTCCGTATCTTAAGCCATATACATTTTGGAAAAGTCTCATAAAAAGTATACTCCCGTGTTCTTTTTTCGGAGTATACACTTTAATTGAATTTCTGTCAATTAGTTTATTCTAACTATTTATTCTATGGAACTAAATAACCAAAAGCCGATACTGATAAAAATAAATCATCCTTTATTCCCGTGAAAAGAATCAAAAATAAAGAGTTTTACAATGAATATTTTTCTTTAATTCAATGTTTTAGCCATTCTTTTCTGATATAATGGATGGAAAACTTCAATATCCATACCTGTAAAAAAGGGAGAAAATATGTTGAAAAGAGACCGAGGGCTTTCCTGTTTTAAAAAAAACTGGTTTTATTTCCTTATCATTACCGCTCTTGTTGTGATTACTGTTTTCATCGTTGCCAGCAAACCCGTACCGGTACTGCGTGTATCCCTTTTACAGGAAACCGAATCCCAAGAGAGGGATAAGGTCCTGATAGGTATCTGCACCTGTGAAGGTGAGGAAAACTTCCGGCAGCGATGGTCTGATTTACCCGGTTATTTAAACGAAAAAATTCCCGCAAGGACATTTGAGGTCTTACCACTCTCTTTTGAAGAAATAGGAAGGGAAACGGGAGCCGGCGGAATAGATTTTATGATTGTCGATCCGGCGGAGTATATCGACCTGAACTTCAGGTATGGGGTTAAAAGTCTGTTGACGATGAAAAGAAAGACATTGGAAGAGGAATTGACAGAATACGGCAGTGTTATTTTTACCGGTCAAACGAGCTTAATTAATACACTTTCTGAAATTAGAAGTTTTGTATCTGTAGACCGAAGTTCTTTCGGAGGATGGCAATTGGCCATGATGACATTTTTAGAAAATGGAATAGATCCCTATAAGGTCTTTAAAGAGATTATTTTTACCGGTAATCAGGAAGAGGTCGTTTTAAAGGTCCTTGCGGGAGAAGCCGATGCCGGATCGGTAAGAACAGGGCTGCTTGAACAGATGGTTGCCGAAGATAAAATAGCGCTTTCAGAGGTGAAGGTACTCGGACAAAAGGACTTTCCTAATTTTCCGTTTGTCGTATCAACCGATCTTTATCCGGAGTGGGTGATGGCTAAAGTGTCGGATATTGACAACCGTCTCGCCTTTGAAGTCTCGCTGGCCATGATGGAAATGACTGAAAGGGGTGTTCTTGCCAAAAATACCGGGATCAGTGGGTGGACGGTATCGGAGGATTACAGAAGAGTAGAAGAGGTTCTTAGAAAGAATAGAATCGTGCCCTTTGATCAGCTGAATAGTGTTGGTTTTAAGAATGTTATCTTTCGGTATAAATGGCTTTTTGTGGCATTGAACCTCGTTGTAATCATCTCCATCATCTACACGATCCGGTACCGGTTAATGTCTGAAAAGACGGCACAGATTCTGGAACATTCCAGGCAAATGGAGATTATGGCTGTCGAAGCGAGTAAGGCAAAGAGTATGTTTCTTGCAAATATGAGTCATGAGATCAGAACACCGATGAATGCAATCATCGGGTTGAGTGATCTGATGTTTAAAACGGATCTGAATGCAAAACAGCTGGATTACAACAAAAAGATATACAGTTCGGCCAAATCACTTCTCGGGATCATCAATAATATACTGGATTTTTCTAAAATAGAGGCCGGAAAAATGGAGCTGGAAAATGACGATTTCTCTTTTGATGAGGTGATCTATAATCTCACAAATTTACTTAGTCTGAAGGCGGAAAAAAAGGGGATAGAGCTACTGTTTGATATCAAACACGATATTCCCGTACATTTGAAAGGGGATTCGTATAAACTGACACAGATATTTACCAATTTGATCAACAATTCTTTGAAATTTACCGATAAAGGTCATATTTTAATCAGGATTGATTCGGAAAAACAAGAGAATTCCAGGATTAAACTGAATGTGAAAATTGAGGATACGGGAATAGGGATGAATGCCGAACAGTTGAAGAGACTTTTCAATGCCTTTTCTCAGGCGGATGTATCAACGACCAGGAGATTCGGGGGGACCGGACTCGGCTTGACGATCACAAAACAATTAATCGGATTAATGGAGGGGGAAATAGCCGTAGAGAGTACCTATGGCGTTGGAAGTACGTTCAGCTTTTACGTTGTTCTCGAATACGATGCCTCAATGTCGGAACAGACAGATAATCTGTTTTCGGGGAATAAAAAAAAGGTTCTGATCGTTGATGACAATTCTGAATCAAGAACAGTTGTCAGAAATCTGCTTGAGAATTTCGGGTTTGTCGTTTATGAAGCCGCTTCGGGTGAAGAAGCCGTTGCAAGTGTTCAAACGGAGGCATTCACTTTGATCATACTTGATTATCGTATGCCTGGAATGAGTGGGATAGAAACTGCCCGTCAGATTCATATCCTGGAAAAGGAAAGTTGCCATGAAATCCCGAAGATTATGATGATTTCGGCTTATGGGAAGGAAGAAATAAAAAAAGAGGCGATGATTTCGGGAATAGAAAAGTTTCTTGATAAACCGATTAATTCCTCACATCTTTACGATTCCCTTCTTGAGATTTTTGGTCAGAGAAGGGCCTCTATATCCGGTTTTGAAAAGAGGAATCTTTCAAGAACTCAAAAACTCTCTGAGATAAAGGGAGCAAGGCTGTTACTTGCCGAAGACAATCCAATCAATCAACAGGTAGCGAGTGAACTGCTGACGCATGAAGGATTCAGCCTCATCATAGCTAATAATGGACTTGAAGCTGTAACTATTCTGAAAAATTCCGCTGAAGGGGAGATAGATGCCGTGTTGATGGATATACAGATGCCTTTGATGGATGGAAGAGAAGCAACCGGAACTATCAGGAAAATGGGCGGGTATTTTGAGAAAATACCCATCATTGCGTTGACCGCACATGCTTTCTCAGAAGAAAAGGAAATGAATATCAAATGCGGGATGACTGATCAGGTGAATAAACCGATAGAGATCAATGAATTACTGGATGTCCTCTATAAGTACATACAGCCGGGTGAAAGAACTGAGGAAAGAGAGACTGTTGCTGGAAAAAAGATTGAGATAACCATCCCCGGAATAGATACCGTTGATGGTCTGGAAAGGGTTCTTGATAATATAGAACTTTATGACAAATTGTTGAAGGATTTTTATCTGGATTTGGAAAACTGTACGGGTCTTTTCATGAAAAATAAAGAAGATGGAAATTTCAGAGACAATGAACTGTTGGCACATTCGATCAAGGGGACCGGTGCAAATCTTGGTGTCAATGAACTGTCAGATTCTGCCGCTTTATTAGAAACGTTATTCAGGGAAGGCAAATGGGATGATGAAATCTTTGGGCAGTTCTCCGAAAAACTAACGATGGTATTGAATGGAATTAAGGCTTATCATGATGCCAAAAGTCAGAATCCTTCCTTTGAGACTACCGTAGAGACGGAGACCGTAGAGAACCTGAAAGGGGAATTATCCCTTCTATCAGCGGAATTAGTGAACTATGATTCGGAAGCCATTAGCCATGCGAAACAAATTTATGATAAACTTGAGAGTGGGTTAAAAGTAGAATTTGAACAAATCGTTAATGAGATTAACGGACTCCAGTTTGAGGAAGCCATTCAGAGGTTGACGCACTTTAATCATAAACACTTCGTAAATGACAAGGGGGATTAGATGGATAATCCTGAGAAAAAAAAGATCTTGATTGTAGACGATCAAAAAGAAAACATCAAACTGTTGATAGAGTTGCTGAGGAATGTTTATACCGTCTTTTTTGCTACCGATGGGGTCAAGGGATATGAACTTGCCAAAGTCAATCAACCGGATCTGATCCTGCTCGATATCATGATGAAACCCCTTGATGGCTATGAAATCTGCGAGATGATCAGAAAGAATATTTTTACCAAAGACATTCCCGTTTTGTTTATGACCGGTAAGACTGACAATGATTCCATCATCAGTGGGTTGGAATCAGGTGGAACTGATTTTATCTTCAAACCGATTAGCCCAACCATCCTGCTGAAAAGGATTCAGAATTATATCAAATTAGTCGAATCGCTTAACGATTGTGAAAAGATAAAAAAAATGAGCCTTGATTTTAACCCCTTAACACTTCTTCCCGGGATAAATTCGATAAAAACCCATATCACACAACTGATCAACGGTAAGAAAAAGCAGACGGTGATTTATATTAACATAGACCGATTCAAGCCTTTCAACGAAGTGTATGGCTATTTAAACGGAGATAAAGTGATCGTTGAACTGGCCTCCCTTTTACATAAAATAGCAAATGAGATGGGGATTAAGGAGATTTTTATTGGCCATTATGACGGAGATATTTTTTACGTTTCTGTTCATAATGATCTCGCTGAAGACTATATTCAGAGGGTCATTCAGGTGTTTGATGAAAAGATTCAAGCGAGCTATAATCCGACAGATCTGCAACGGGGATTTATGAAGAGGAAAAGCAGACAAGGAGAAACAATAGAAATTCCCTTGATGGCACTGAGTATTTCCGGGATCAACCTGGAAAAGACACATTACAGTAATTATTATCAGGTGTATGATGCCTGTAATGATATCAATAAAAAGATTAAACAGACTGAAAAAAGTAATTATTTAATGGATAAGCGAGTGAATCTGATCTAAGCGTTCTTTTGTTGGGTGGCGATCTATAAGAAGGTGGAAAATGCGAAATAAGTACAGTACATTAAAATACAGTGTTCTTCTCGTTGATGATATAAAGGAGAACTTGGATATTTTAAACGAAATCCTTAAAGACGAATACAAGATAAAAGCTGCGACGAACGGAGAGACTGCGTTAAGGATAGCTGAGCAATTCAAACCGGATATCATACTGCTCGATATCATCATGCCGGGGATGGATGGCTATGAAGTGTGCCAAAGGTTGAAAGAAAATCCGATAACGAGAAAAATCCCTGTTATTTTTGTTACGGCCAAGGATGAAGATGTAGATGAGGCCAGGGGGTTTGAGTTGGGAGCTGCGGATTATATTTCTAAACCGATACGCTCTTTGATCGTCAAATCGAGGGTCAGAACGCAGCTTGCACTATCCCATCAGATGTATGAATTATCCAAACAGGTTAACAAAAGAACACTGGAATTGAAGAAAACACAGGTAGAAGTGATCAAAATTCTCGGAAGGGCCTCTGAATTCAAGGATAACGAAACCGGGATGCATGTGGTGAGGGTCGGTGAATATTCCTATACGATAGCGAAGGCAATGGGACTGGATCAGGAAATTTCTGAGATCATCCGGGATGCTTCAAAACTGCATGATGTGGGGAAACTTGGTATACCGGACAGTATTTTGAAAAAGCCCGGCCGGCTTGAACCGGAAGAGTATGAACTGATTAAAAGGCATTCAGAAATTGGAGCGAATATCATCAAAAATCAGGATTCTGAGCTTCTGAAGGTGGCAAAGATCATCGCCTTACAACATCATGAACGGGTCGATGGTGCCGGCTATCCGAATAAGCTGAAGGGTTCCGAAATCAGTTTGTATGCAAAGATAGTCGCTTTAACGGATGTCTTTGACGCCTTGACGAGTAAAAGACCCTATAAAGAGGCCTGGGAATTTGACAGGGCGGTAGATTATATCAGGATGGAAAGGGACAAACAATTTGACAAAACGGTGGTCGATGCTTTTATAAAATCGCTTGAGCAGATCCGGATGATTCACGATCGATTCAGGGAATGATTTTAAGGGGGACAGAATTGAGAAATCATAATTTGAAAAGTAACGGGATTATCATTTTGATCACAATGGTGTTTTTTATCTTGTTTCTTACCGTACTGATGTTGCAGCAGGTGAAATTTGAAACGATAGACAATCTGGAAGATTCTATGATTTCTGTTCTCCAGACAACCGATGAGAGTCTGAAGCTCTGGATAGGTGAGCAGATACAGCGGCTTGATTACGATATACAGGATACATACTTCCGGACGGTTCTTCAGGAACTCATTCTCCATGAAAAAAACAGGGTCTTGTATCGTGTTGAAATGTCGAGATATTTAAGGGAAAAGAAGAATCATCTACTAAGTAAACCTTATTATGTGGTGTCAAAGGACTTTGAAGTGCTTGCATCTAATCTGGAAGGGGCAATCGGTACCGTACTCCCATTGAAACGCGAACTTGAGAAACTGGATAATATAGATCTTACTTTTGAAACCTCTTTCGTTCCCCCCTTCAAGATAGAAGAGCCGGATGGATCCATAAAGCATGTACTCTATTATATTTCACCTGTATTCAACAGTGAAAATCAATGGATAGGGTTTTTCATGTTGGAAGAAAATCCGGGAGATAATTTTACAAGACTCTGTGAAATCGGAAGATTTGATCAGACCGGAGAGACCTATGCGTTTAACAAACAGGGTTATCTCCTTTCAAATAGCCGGTTTAAAACGGAAAGTGAGGGGATTTTATCCGCGAGGATCAGGAATTTCGGACTCTCGGAAGATGACGGGCAGTGGTTTGATTACACGCTGCAGCAGATGCTTTCGGAAGAAATAAACAGTAATATGAATGGGTATAAAGACTACCGGAATATAGAGGTTTTTGGTGTCTGGATCTGGAACAACGAGTTGAATTTTGGCCTGACGACCGAGATCGATGTCGCAGATGCCTTGTCTTCCTATTACAATTATCGTAATAACGTCGTTATCATCGTCGTTATCGCTTTGATTATTTCCGCTTTCTCCATTGTTTATACGATTATAACCAGTCTTCGGCACACCGATTACCTGAAGGAGATGAATCTTGAACTTGAAAGCAAGGTGATAGAGAGGACAAAGGCGCTGACTAATGCGAACACCGTGTTTGACAGCGCAATCAATGCCCTGACACATCCTTTTTATGTCATAGATGCATCGAATTATGAAATAATTGTCGCGAATGAGGCTTTTAAAAAAGACCTTGGAAAGAATCGAACGTACTGTTATTCCGCAATACATGATAAGACCTCACCTTGTGATGGGGAGCAGTATTCCTGCCCGTTGAAGCGAGTATTACAGGAACGGGATTCCGTTATCATGAATCATATTCATCATAATGCGAAAGGGGAGGATATACTTGTAGAACTTCACGCCTATCCCATCTTCGATGATGATGATCGTATTGTACAGGTCATCGGCTATTATGAAGACATAACCGAAAGAATCGTTGCTGAGATGGAAACGACAAAGGCCCTCGACAGAGTGGAAAAGCTTTATCAGGCCTCTGTTTCGTTGAGTCAATCGCTGAATCTTGAATCGGTACTCGGAAATATCCTTGAGCATCTGAGGGATGTCGTCCCATTTGAAAGTGCATCGATACAGAAGTATGAGAATGAGCTATTTAAGATTCTTTACTGTACGGGGTTCAGTGAACCGGAATTGGTAACGGGAAAAGAATTCGAGGCGATACCGGGTACGATAAATCACACTATCTTAACCACAAGAGAACCGATGATAATCAATGACCTCACGGATTATGAAGAATTCAAGGATTTGACAAAAGATAAGAAGATTTCATCATGGATGGGCATCCCACTTGTTTATCAAGGTGAAGTGATTGGTGAACTGACACTCGATTCAAGTTCAAAGGATTTCTATACGAAAGAAATGGCAGATCTCGGCGAGGCTTTTGCCACTCAGGCTGCCATTGCACTCCATAATGCCAATATCGTCGAAGAATTGAACCGTGCGAGAGAGATTGCCGAAAAGGCTACAAAGGCAAAGAGTGATTTTCTCGCCAATATGTCCCATGAAATCAGAACTCCTATGAATGCGATCATAGGCTTTGGGGATCTGTTAAGCAGGACGGAAATGAATAAAAAACAGACGGATTATTTGGATAAGATCATCAAATCCTCTAAAAATCTGCTCGGGATCATCAACGATATTCTCGATTTTTCCAAAATCGAGGCCGGGAAACTTGACCTTGAGGAGATCCCTTTTAATCTTGAGGAAACCTTGAGTGATATGTCGGATGTGGTGAGTTTAAAAGCCTATACAAAAGGGATCGAGTTTACAATCTTCAAAGAAAAGAAGGTCCCACAAACGTTATTGGGAGATCCTCAGAGATTATATCAGATACTGTTAAATCTTACGAACAACGCCATTAAATTTACGGATAACGGGGAAGTCGTCCTTCGGATTTCAGTTTTTGATGAATCGGATGATTCTCTACAATTAAAATTTGAGGTAGAAGATACCGGAATCGGTATGAGTGAGGAACAGTTGAATAGATTGTTCAAGGCCTTTTCACAGGCGGATACCTCTATTACCAGGAAATATGGTGGAACCGGATTGGGGTTAACCATTACCAAAAATCTGTGTAAAATGATGGGAGGAAACATAACGGTTGACAGTGCTGCAGAGAAAGGCAGTCGTTTTACCGTCATCCTGCCCTTCAAAAAAGCTGATAAGAAAGAACAGGCTATCAGAATTATTCCTGGAACGCTGACAAAAGTGGCACTTGCGGTTGTGGAAGACAATTATACCGCAATGGAGGTCTATAAAAACTATCTCGATGAATTTCCGGTTCCCGTGGGATATTATACAAATGCGGAGACTTTTCTGAAAGAATATCCGGAAAAGAGATACAATATGATTATCATGGATTATAAACTTCCGGGGAAAAATGGGATAGAGGCCTGGAATGAGATAAAGAAGATTTCTCCCAATTCTTTACCGAAGATAATCATGGCGACGGCCTACGGTCGAGAACAGCTTATAACTGAAGCGACTGAGGCGGGAATCGATATCATCCTTATGAAACCTGTTACCTATTCCACCTTGTTTGATGCGATCATCCGGTCAATGGAAGGGGATAAATATGTTAATAAACTGTATTCAAAAGTAAAAGACCTCCCCGATGTCCGGGAGTTGAAGGATATCAGAATACTCCTCGTAGAAGACAATGAGATTAACCAGCAGGTGGCAATCGAGAATCTTCAGGAAATTGGCATAGAAACCGATGTTGCCGATAACGGGGAAATAGCGATCGAAATGATAAAGAATTCCGAAATAAAATATGATATCGTCCTTATGGACATCCAGATGCCGGTGATGGATGGAATAACGGCTACGAGAGAGTTAAGAAGGCTTTTTACGCCGGAGGAACTTCCGATCATCGCCCTGACGGCAGATGTGATGAAAGACACCGTTCAAAGAACTCTTGAAAATGGAATGCAGGCGCATGTTCCCAAACCCATAGATTTTGCGTTCTTACTGGAGACCATCAGTAAAATCCTCAAGGGAAAGGAATTGAAAATAAATTTCAAGAAAATAGGGAAGACTTTTAATACGGAAGAAGAAAAAAGGCTCATCGCGTGTTTCGACGAATTGAAGATAGAAACGGCCGTAGAAAGACTGAATGGGAATCTCCAATTGTATAAAAAGACCTTGAAGAATTTCGCGGAAAAATATCACCACTTTGAGGGAAAAATACAACAGCTCTTTGACCAATCAGATTATAGTTCTATTAAACGTGAATTTCATACCCTTAAGGGCCTTTCAGCCACTTTGGGTTCTGAAGTGATTGCCGAAAAGGCAAAGCAATATGAAGGTCTTGCGAAAGATGATCGGTCTGAATTTCAGCAAAGATTCGCTTCAGCGGATTATAAGGATTTAATAACACGGATAGAGCGGTTCAGAAAGGCAATTGAATCGTTCTTCAGTGATGAGACTGAAGCGGTGAGTGAGATCCCAGTTGGAATGAATGAGGAAGATTTCAGGAATGCGCTTGGGGAACTTGAACAGCTCTTTGAAGAATTTGATACAGAATCGGAAATCCGGCTGAATGAACTGAAGAATGAATTCATATCAAGAGATCAGAAAGAATTATTTCTGTTGATGGAAAAGGCGATAGAAACTTATGATTTTGAAGGGGCTGCAGAGCTGTTAAATAGGTTTTTAATCGGATGATAAAAGGGTAGGCTGGACAAAAAATCCCCTCCGTCAGGAGGGGATTTTTCTTTATATATGATTATACTTCAAATTCGATTAGACCCATTGATTTATTCTGTCTCTTATAGATGAGATTTATCTCATCGGTATCTGCGTTTTTAAAAACAAAAAATGAATGTCCAAGCATATCGAGCTGCAATTTTGCCTCTTCAACGTTCATCGGTCTCAGGAAAAATCTCTTGTTTTTTGAAATCTCGTCATATTCGTCTTCCTGTTCCGCCGTACCAAATACCGCCGTAATTTCTTCCGCTGTTGCTTTTGCATTTCGATGTCTGGCCATTCTCTTGTTCTTATACTTCTCAAGCTTCTTTTCCATAGAATCTACCGCATTGTCCACTGAAGCATAAATATCACTCGTCGTCTCTTCAGTCCTGATTATCGCTCCTCTGATGTGAAAAGTAATCTCAGCTCTGAAGTCCTTGTTTTCTCTTTCAATCTTTACCTCACCGTGTACATGATCACCTTCTGGAAGAACTTTCTCAAGTTTTGAAGCTTTTTTGTCTACATAATCGTTCACTGCTTCTGTGGGTGTGAAACCTCTCGTAACTAACTTGTAATCCATAATATCACTCCTTCTTGAAAGGTCAGATGCAATTACTGGAACTCAATCAATAAACTGCAAATCTAAAGTAATCCTGTCACTAAATCTTTCTTTAAATCTGCTTAATAATCTTGACGGGTTAAGGCTTCTTCTTATTCCAATGCTATTTAAAATGATACCATAAACTTGTATGGAATATTGTAAATATAAATTTACACCGTTCCTCGAAAGTCTTTTTTCAGTTGGTCTGTCTATCATGAGCTTTGTCCCGTCATCGACAACGATGCTTATTTTTTTATCGCTGTTGAGAAGCTTGACCGCTGAAGAATTTGTCAACATTCCCGTCGTGTATATCGTATCTCCGTCGTGTAGACCCTTTTCCGGGGAGTTCATCTCCAGAAGGGTATTCTTGTCCGAATACACAATCTTTCCGTCCCTGATGACGAGATAGCCTGACAAAGACATATCCGATTGGATGACCTTCTTTATCTCGTCGTTACATTCCCGCTTTTCTAATCTGTCGACCAGTATTTCGGTCTTTTTCAGAATTTCATCGATTGTCCCTTCGACTTGCGAACCGGAACAGATGAATACCCCGTCGGTTATCCGCGAAGAGGCATGACTTTTTCTGTCAAGGGCACCGTCGATCAGCACAGGCGAGATGTGAAATTGCTTCTGAACAGATTCGATAATTTCCCTGACAAAATCAATACTACCGGGATTGATCAGCTCAACGCAGGTGTCCTGTCTGGCGCGTGCCAGAAAAAGTGTCGAACCGGAAACAGAATAATTAAAACTGTCCAAAACTTCTATCGAAGCTGAGTTGGAGATCAATGAATCGATGCTGATGAAATATTGTCCCTTAAAGATTTTTATTCTTGGTTTTTTCGTGTTCTCGAGACGATCTTGATCTTCGCCGTCTCTACCGATACTTAAAACCAGAGGGTTTGAATTGATTTCATTCAAACCCTCAAGTAAATAATTCAGGAAAGTCGTTTTGCCTGTATTCTTTTCAAGGCCAATAATAGAAATGACCTTGTTGTCTGTTGTTATTTCTTTAAAAAAAGTCTTCAATGCGAATGATTTTTCTTCCATTCACCGGCCCTGCTTAACCTTTTGGTCTCTGCCGGAATCAATTTCTTATTTTTCCCCGAAAGCATACCGGCCAGTCCTTCCTTGCTCTTTCTCTCCTCGATGAGCCAGCTGTCAGGATCCGCTTCAGCTGAGTAATTCTTAGGTTCTTCGTATACAAACAACCCGCCTTCATAATTTCTCAGTATAACCTTGTTTTCGCCATATGAAACAAGGTATTGCGGCATAACAGGAATCTTACCGCCCCCGTGTGGTGCATCGATAACGTAGGTAGGGACCGCAAAACCGGAAGTGTGTCCCCTCAGATATTCCATTATTTCAAGTCCTTTGGCAACGGTCGTTCTGAAATGGGAGAGTCCCTGTGAAAGATCGCATTGATAGATATAATAAGGACGTACCCTGTATTTAACAAGATCATGGACCAGTCTTTTCATGATCTCGGGATGATCATTGACACCCTTCAGGAGAACGGACTGATTTCCGAGTGGGATACCGCCATCCGCGAGTTTTCTGAGGGACTCAATACTGTCCGGAGTGAATTCCTTCGGATGATTAAAATGGGTGTTGATCCATATTGGTTGATATTTTTTCAGCATATTCACCAATTCTTCGTCGATTCTTTGCGGAAATACAACAGGGGCCCTTGTACCGATTCTTATGATCTCTACGGAGGGAACCGAAGCTATTCTCTTGATGATGCTTTCAAGGTGGTCAGTGGGCAACGTCAGCGGATCGCCGCCCGAAATGAGAACATCCCGCACCTCAGGATGATCTTTCAGATATTCAACGGTCTTGTCCACATAATCCAGCGGCATTGCCTTGTCCGTATCCCCGGCTTTTCTCCTTCGCGTACAGTGTCTGCAATACATCGAGCACTTATCCGTAACGAGCAGAAGTACTCTGTCCGGATAGCGATGCGTCAATCCCGGAGTAGGGGAGTCAACATCTTCATGTAACGGATCAAGCATATCCTCCGGTGCAACTTCGAGCTCCTTGACGGTGGGAACGGCCTGTTTTCTGATGGGATCGTTGGGATCATCGGGATCAATCAACGAAGCGTAATAAGGCGTAATCGCCATTCTTAAAAACTCAAGACTGTGTTCAATGGCCCTCTTTTCCTCTTCAGTGATAGGGATAACCTTTTCCAGTGTCTTTACATCCATAATCCTGTTCCTGAGTTGCCACTTCCAATCATTCCACTCCTCTGCGGTATAATCACCCCAGATTTCTTTTTTCTTTTTCTCTGTCATCTGTTCAACTTCCCCCTTAACACTTATATTTCAGTTTTAAAATTACACTTTTTTTTAAGTTCTCTTTCAACAGTTTCAGGGACCCATGTCCCCACTGATGTCCCGTGAATAGCTATTTCTTTAACGAGTGTCGATGAAATAAACGAATATTTTGTGTCTGTCATCAGAAAAAAGGTATCAAGTCCGTTGTGTAATTTCTTGTTCGCCGCGGCCATCTGCATCTCGTATTCAAAATCGGAAACCGCCCTCAAACCTCTGACAACAACACTGATATTCTTTTTTTTCGCGTATTCTACCATCAACCCTTTATGCGTATCAACCGTGATGTTTTCATCATCACTGAAAACTTTCTCTATCATCTCACAGCGTTCCTCGGAATCGAAAAGGGTGGAACGCTTAACGCTGTTCTCCATGACTACGATAACGAGATGGCCAAACGCCTTTGCGGCTCTTCTTGCAACATCTATATGACCATAGGTAATTGGATCAAATGTACCTGGGTACATCGCATTAACCATAAATTTATCTCCTAATTATAATAATTCTGTGATCTTCTGTGCAATCTGGTTGGAAGGGAGTTCGAAATCAGCGTAACCTTCTTTTACAACAGATTTTGGCATCCCGTAAACAACGCATGTTTCTTCCGATTCTGCAATAATCTTTCCGTTGTAATGCTTTATCTTAAAGGCCCCTTTCGTGCCATCCCGGCCCATTCCGGTAAGGACTACCCCCACCACTTTATTCCTGTAAATTTCGGCTCCCTTATCAAAGGTGAAATCGGCTGCCGGTCTTACCCCGTTAATCTTCGCACTTTGATCGAGGAATACTTTTACACCTGAACCTTCTGCCCTCAAACCAAGATGATAATTACCGGGTGCAATATAAACGACACCGTTTTTAAGGATATCGCCTTCGGCGGCTTCCTTTACTTCAATGTCCGAGACTTTATTCAACCGCATTGCCAGGGATTTTGTGAAACCGGCTGGCATATGCTGTACAACAACCACCGGTGCCGGAAGATTTTTTGGCAGTTCTGGAATAACCGCATCAAGTGCCTTCGGACCTCCTGTTGAGGAGGCTATCATCACTATTTTTCCGTTGAGTGTAAATCGTTTCTGTATCGGCTTTCTTATTGTCACTTTTCTCCTCAATAGATTTATTCTGGATGGATCTATCTGCATAGAACTGTTTATCTTATCTATCAGTTCCCCACCCATTTGTCTGAAATTTGTGGAAATAGAACCGGATGGTTTTGCGAGAAAGTCTATCGCGCCATTTTCAAGGGCTTCTATCGTTATTTCCGCACCCTCTTCGGTCAAACTGCTGACCATAATGACCCGTGTCTGAATCTTTTTTGTAATCAGTTTCATGGCTTCAAGTCCGTTCAATTTGGGCATTTCCACATCCATCGTTATAACATCCGGTTTTAATTGAACGGCCTTTTCTACAGCTTCCATGCCATCTCTCGCCTGAGCAATTACCTTCATACCATTTTGTGAATCAAGTATATCTTTAATAACCATTCTCATAAAGGCGGAATCATCACATATCATTACTCGTATTTCTGGTTTCATCATGCCCCTCCTTTCTGAATAAAGAGCAGAAAAAGATTAAAAAGATCAGGAACGCCAATATTCCGAAGATATCAGGGGCCTTTATCAGGTGCTTGCCTAAGATAATTAACCCCACAGATAGAGCAAAAACGGCGGTAACAAGAACAATTCCAGCGGATAAATCCTTTATTCTGCCTACTTTTTCATGAAAAATCGGATATAGTAAATCCATCAATTCTTCAATAAGAGAGTTCAGCATTTCAAAAACGATAACAACAAACACAGAGAAGACGATCCATAGAATTTCGAACGTGCTGAGAGGAAGAACGATTGCCAGTGCAAGAACCACTGCACCGGCAATAAAGTCGAACCTCAGATTTCTCTGTCTTTTTAGAGTATCTTTTATACCGTTGACTGCGTATCTAAAAGATTTAAAAAAGCCTTTCAACCATTTTTTCATCTATCACTCAAAATTTATCGGCGTATATTTTTTTTCTTCCTTTAAAGGATAACATTTATCACACAATTTCTGACCGTATTCGAATGCCTCCATATTTAAATCGACGAATTTCTCCGGAACTTCCTCTCGGATGGTCTGTTTCAGTGCATCTATACTGACGATGTTCGTTGCTTTCTGCAGAATCCCCAATCCGAGGACGTTTGCAAGAACCGGTAATCCGAATTTATCCCTGCATATCTCTGTAACGGGATAAACCAGAATCTTTTTTGTAATTCTTCTGACATTGATATGGACATTCTTGATAAACGTACTGTCACAGATCAGGACCCCGTTCGGCTTTAAGAGATGAAAAAAGGAATTAAGCGGTGTCTGATCCATCATATATAAGACATTAAAATTATATGCGATAGGAAAATCTATCGGATCGTCACAGAAGAGTACATCTGAATAGGCGACTCCACCGCGAACCTGCGCTCCATAATGCTGCGTCTGTACGACCCATTTTTTATCGTATGTGAGAGACTTTGCGAGAATGAGACCCATTTTAATATTTCCCTGGCCTCCGAGTCCTCCAAGTCTTATCGTAAACGGATTTTTTTCTATTGGCATCATTTTCTATTCACCTTCTCATCTTCCGGCCTTTGCTTCAGCCTGTGCTTTTTCTACGACAGTTTTATATTTCTCAACGTAACCGGGAACCGATTTGTTGACAAATTCACCGAGAATGATCTTTCCATCAAGATTATCAACGGCCTTTTCAAGCAGGGCATTTACGTTAAATCCGCTGAAATCGGTATCCGGATACATCTCCTGCAACTTGGTGACCGCTGTGTTTAAAGTGATACCATTCTCTTTAAAATAATTAATCATCTGTGGTGCCGTCCCCTTTTTGTTGTATCTCCCGTAATAGGTAGGACATTGTACAACGGTTTCGACAAATGAGAACCCTTCATTTGTGATTGCCTTCTTTATATAGTTTTGGAGAGCAACAAAATGATAGGAAGTTGATCTTGCCACATATGTAGCCCCAGCGGTGATCGCCAATCTTGAGAGATCAAAAGGCTGTTCGATATTTCCGTAAGGTGAAGTTGTTGCATAGGATGATTCAGGGGTAGTCGGTGAGTACTGTCCGCCTGTCATCCCATAGATATTATTATTAAAACCGATAACGGTTATGTCCATATTTCGTCTTGCGGCATGAATAAAATGGTTACCGCCTATTGCACCGCAGTCCCCATCGCCAGTCATTACGAGAACTTTCATTTCTGGCCTTGATAGCTTAATTCCCGTCGCAAACGCTATGGCTCTACCGTGAAGCGTATGCATGGTGTTGTAATTCAGATATCCCGTCGCCCTTGAAGAACAACCTATTCCCGAAACAACGGCAATATTTGAAGGATCAAGTCCCAATTCTTCTATTGCCCCTACAGTTGCTTTTAAAACCGTCCCGTTTCCACAACCGGGACACCATACATGTGGTAATCTGTCAACGCGAAGATGTTTCAAATACTTGTCTAAAGACATTTTTTTCCTCCTATGATTCAACAATCCCCTGTTTGTAATTATATCATACAAACTATTATCATTTCAGTCTCTATAAACTGTAACCCAAGTCAAATGCCCTCTTATTCATCTCAACAAATCGAGGCTTTATCAGCTTTTCCATTTCCGCTTTCCAGTCTATTTTTTCCAGTCCGAGTTCCTTTATCATAATCCCGAGCATGATGATATTCATTACTCGGATATTCCCGAGTTCAAGTGCGAGTTTTGAGGCCTGAATGAGTTTTAAATTACCTTTTTCTCTCAGCGCTTCGTTGATTCCTTCCGGATATATCTCTTTACCTGAGAGTACAGTGGCTGATTCTATTTCAAAATCGTTTACGATGAGTTTGCCGGACTTTGAGAGAAATTCTATCCATCTCATCGCCTCCATCTTTTCAAAAGCAACGAGAATATCCGCTTCTCCTCGGCCTATTATGGGTGAATCAACCTTTTCACCATATCTTACCTGAGTGGATACGGAACCTCCCCGTTGTGCCATTCCATGAATCTCAGACATCTTCACGTCATATCCCGCGTTCAGAAGTCCCGTTGAAAAAATCTTTGAAGTGAGAATAGTTCCCTGACCACCAACGCCGACGAGTAAAACACTTTTACAACTATTCATCATTCATCACCTTCTCTTTTTATCGCGTCAAACGGACAGACCTGAGAACATACTGAACAGCCTACACAGGTGTAAGGATCGATGTGAGAGCCTGTTTCGGGATTAAATGAAATGGAAGGACAACCCACTTTCAGACATAATTTACATTTTCTGCACTTTTCAGGATTAACCTTGAAGATTTTTGTTGGCAGTTTGAACTGTGTTTTTTCCTCTTCGTGAAGTTTTTTCAATGCGCAAGGCCATTTAGTGATGATGACTGAAGGTCCGTGATGTTTCGAACATTCATCGATTGCCTTTTTTACCTCTTCAAGGTTATTCGGGTTAATTTCCCTCACATCTTCAACACCTATTGTTTTTACCAATGGGGCTATCTGGATGATTGGCGCCGGTTTCTGCTGAAGGGTATAGCCTGTTCCCGGATTTTCCTGATGACCGGTCATGCCTGTAACCCTGTTATCAAGGATGATGATCGTTACATCACTTTGATTGTATACGATATCGATAAGGCTTGTGATTCCCGAATGAAAAAAGGTGGAATCTCCCACTATACCGAAGACCTTTCTGTTGTCACCCGTCTGTTCAAATACCTTTGCAAAACCGTGAGCGGCACTGACTCCGGCTCCCATGCATATGACCGAATCCATCGCGTTAAGGGGTTCCGCACTACCAAGTGTATAGCACCCGATATCGCCGGTGATGACGGCGTCTTTTCTCTTGCTGAGTTCATAGAAGAGACCCCTGTGTGGGCAGCCGGAACAAAGTGTCGGCGGTCTGCCTGAAACGTGTTCGGGGCTCATAGGCACATAATCCGGACAGTCCAAATCAAATGATCTTGCGATGATTTCCGGGTTTAATTCCCCCGTGATGGGAATCTTGTCTTTTCCTATTGCGTTGATTCCCAAGGCTTTGATCTGTGTTTCAAGATAAGGATCATTTTCTTCTATGACATAAATCGTTTCATAAGCCGAAGCAAATTCAATAATCTTTGCCTTTGGTATCGGATAGGTGAAACCGAGTTTTAAGTAAGACGCCGTATTTCCAAATACTTCTCTGGCGTACTGGTAGGAAATTCCCGATGTGATGATTCCTATCTTTGCGCCTTCATTCTTTTCTATTCTGTTCAGATGGGTACTGTTAGAAAATTCCTCAAGCCTTTTCAGCTTTTCTTCGAGTTCTACGTGGTGTTTTCTACAGGCGGCAGGAGTCGCAACATATTTTGGAATATTTCTATGATATTCCTTTATACCGACTTCCTTTCTTTCTTCGAGTTCTACGATGCTCTTACTGTGACAGATCCTCGTTGTCATCCTGAAGATGACCGGGACATCGTACGCTTCGCTTATCTCATAAGCCGCTTTTATAAAATCCTTTGCCTCCTGGCTGTCTGATGCCTCAAGCATGGGAATCTTTGCGTGAAGGGCTACATATCTGTTGTCCTGTTCGTTCTGTGAGGAATGAAGCCCCGGATCGTCTGCCGTCACATACACACAACCTCCGTTAACACCGAGATATGCGTGGGTATAGATCGGATCGGCTGCCACGTTCATTCCCACATGCTTCATTGCCGAAATTGTCCTTGCACCGGCAAGAGAAGCCCCTACAACAACTTCTGCGGCCACCTTTTCGTTTGGTGCCCATTCGGAATAGATTTCCTTGTACTTTGCTAGTGTCTCAAAAATTTCTGTACTTGGTGTCCCAGGATAGGCTGAACCAACTGTTACACCAGCTTCATATGCTCCCCTGGCAACGGCTTCGTTTCCAGTTAACAATTCTTTCATTCTTATCCCCCTTAATTTTGCAAATCATTTTGTCTAAAGAACTATATATTTTAACTGCTTCAACATGGCTTCAACGAGAACTATTGCATAAATTATTTCCATCCACATCATCGACAACGAAAAAACCAATCCTTCCATCGATGATAAAAATCAGTTCCTTCTTGATTTCCTTAAGGATATTTCCCGTCCCAATATGGATTATAACAGAATAGCCTATAAAAACCATGGATTTGTTTTCCGAAAATATGGTGTAAATAAATGACAAGTTGCAGAGAATTTCAAGTTTTACAGGGATTTGCATATAATTGCATTATGATATAATCTAAACAAAGTAGAAAAGGGAGGTCGTGCGTATGAAAAAAGAGATAAGAATTGCTATAAATCAGATAAATCAGGTACCAGGCGATTTGAAGAATAATACCGGTATGATCAAGACGGGGATTTTAATGGCAGAAGAACTGGATGTTGATTTGATCGTTTTCCCGTATTTCAGTATTTCCGGTAGTGACAGTCTGTCTTTAAAAAAAAGAACTCAGTTTGTTCGCCAGAGCAGAAGGTCATTACAGGAAATCATAGAATTTACAGTTGGAAAAAACAGTGCTGTTATCTTAAGTGCTTATGATAGCGGAGACCGTGAAGAGGAATCGTGTCTGCTGATACACGACGGAACGATCATCTCTGTTTTCAGGGAAGAAGAACCGGGTTTATTTAAGATCAACGATGAATTATTCGCTTTAACGGCGTACAGAGAGCACTATAATCAGTTAAACGCCTTTGAGGAATTAATCGGCAGCGATGTCAGATGTCTGATAAATCTTGATTCCTCTTATTATTACAAGGGAATTTTAGAGGAACATGAAAGGCTGATAAGCGCACGTTGCAGGGAAATGGACCTCACATTTGTCAATGCGAATTCAGCCGGGACTACGGATTCCAAGGTCTATTACGGAAGCAGCTTCGTTTCAGATAGGAATGGGGAAATAAAGGCCCGGGCGAAGAGTTTTGAAGAAGACTTCCTGATTTATAATTTCCCATGCAGAGAACGCTTTCTCGATTTGTTGAATGAGTTCGATACGGAATATCTATCCGATTTTGTCGAAGGTATCGAATTGGTTCAGAAGGGGGGGAGATCTGAAGTCTACCCAAAGACAGAGACGCTTCCTTCAGAAGTAGAGGCCTTTTATAAGGCCATCAAAGGTTCCATCAAGGACTATATCGGAAAGAATGGCTTTTCAAAAGTCGTTGTTGGATTGAGTGGTGGAATAGATTCTGCGCTTGTGACCACACTCGCGGTAGATGCACTCGGAAAAGAGAATGTCTTCGGTGTGATGATGCCTTCTGAATTCAGCAGCGATGGAAGTGTCAAAGATGCGGTCAAACTTGCGGAGAACCTTGGAATAAAGACCGTTTTGATCCCTATAAAGAATGTCTTTGAAGCGACGATGAAAGAGTTGTCCGTGTTATTTGGCGAAAAGGAATTCAATACGACGGAAGAGAATTTGCAGGCCAGGATCAGGGGGAATTATCTGATGTCTGTTTCAAACGAGTACGGCTATGTGGTATTGAATACGGGAAATAAGAGTGAGGCGGCTGCCGGCTATTCCACCCTCTATGGGGATACAATCGGTGGTTATGCGCCTCTGACTGATTTATACAAGACCGAATGCTATGCCTTGGCAAAATATATTAATACAATGAAGAAAATGGAGATGATTCCGGTAGAGATACTGACGAAAGAACCTTCGGCAGAACTCTCTCCCGGTCAGAAAGACAGCGATTCGTTACCGGTATACGAGACACTTGATGAGATATTACAATTGATGCTCGAGAAGAATTTGTCTTTTTCGGAGATAGTGGGGAAGGGCTTTGCTCCGGAAGATGTCAAAAAGGCCTTCAGACTCTTTAGGATCAACGAATATAAAAGGAGACAGGAGCCTCTTGGACCAAGACTCTCAAAGACCGGATTGACCTTCGATCACGATTTTCCGATCAGCAATCATTTCAGGGAAGAAATCTGATCGGTGTAACCCTTTTTAAGAAGTGGCCGGAATGTTCCGGCCACTTTATTATTTAGCGATCATTTTTCAGAAATCATTTCGATGAGTTTTTCTGCTGCGGCAAGTGGCCCATCCTGTTCATAGCCTTCGAGACCCAATCTTGTCTTTATCATTCCTATTTTAACCCCTGATTTGTACATTTTGTCAAAGAAGTTCTTTGCGATGATTTCATGCTTCTCCATCCTTTGGACGGCTCCAAATGGATTGGCAAAGTAACTCGTAGTAATTCCCTTTTCGCCGGTGGTTCCCTTTGCCATTCTCTTTCCCTCTGAGAAAACGGCATAGGAATCGTTATAATCATCGAAGAATGAGATGATTGGCTCATTTTCCCCTACATTTTCATAGTTGTTGACATAAAAGAGATAGTCGACGGGAATATGCTTGATGATATCGGCATAGGGCATAAGCGGCACGATTACCCTGGCGTTGATGATATTCGGATTCATGAAGATACTTCTGTCCATCGCGGCATAGGCATAGCCGGGCTGGAGATCATCGAGTCTGACGAAAGCGCCCGTTTCAGTTCCCTGAGCATACACGGTTCCATCTTCATTGAGGTGTAATGAGCCCATATCATCAATCAACATTTCCACGTTTGATGTAGAGGTTTCCGGTAATTTGTTGATCGCTTCAAGTGTTTCAGATTTTCCGGCTCCGCTGTCTCCGATGAGCATGACGTTGGCGGAATTGCCATCCGGAAGTTCTATTTGCGCAAGGGCACCGTGAACCGGCATGCAGTCCCTGTCTATCTGAATAAGATTATGTACGGTCAATGCCATCTTTTTCATATAACCAAAATAGTCAATCTCCGCTGTTTTGGGCAGGAGACCAAAATACTGTTCCCCGTCTTTTATGACAACACCTCTCATCTCGTCTTCATCAAACAATTTTTCATCGAGTCCGAAGATGACGAAGCCATCCGGTCTTCTGTTCTGAAAGATTTCAGGTGAGGCCAGTTCATACAGATTGGCGAGTCCCGCGGCAAGTGCCAGATAATCTTTCTGAACGTAGATCATCTCAAGCAGTTCTCCGACCATCGTGGGGAACACAAACCATTCGGAATTATCGAGGTAGAAGTTCTGGAGAAATTCCCTGTTTTCCTTTACGGGAAATACCCCTTTTCTCTTGTTGGATCTCGTGTAGAAAATAACGGGTGGCTCAAATATACCTTCCCAGACGTATGGTACCTTGTATAAGGACTCATTTATCAATTTGAAGTTTGAAGGTATTTCGAAAGAGTCAACAAGAAATGCCGCCTGAGCACCACTTGGAAGCTGTCTGTATATCTTTGGAGGTACCAGTTCTATGTTAACGACAATATTCCGGTAAGTATCCAACACGAGTTTTTTCAGATCATCATTCGTCCTTGCCAGGGCATAGCCTTTGGATCGTCTTCTCTGTTCCACAGAACTGTAGGCCTCCTGTCGGATCATGAATCTCTGAAGATTTCTCCAGTAATTATAGAATTTTTCGACGAGTTCCAACAGCAGATGGGAGAATTCTTTTCTCTTATTCTCTTCTACTTCGATAATCCCTTCATCTATCAGGTAGTCCAGGGTGTTCAGATTTAACAGATAGAACAGATTGATGATTCTGTCAATGTCGTATTCCCCGTCTTCATTTCTGAAAGCATTCAATACCGAGATAACCGGTGCTTTCTTGTTGGATAATTTTCCAATGAAATTCTCGAGTAACTCCTTAAACAGACCCGAAGAAAAAAGCTGGGAAATGTTGTTATATGATATATCTCCTCTAATGGTTACCGATACCTGTGAATCGTATTTTGAGTGTAAAGCCTTACTCATAAAAACACCGCCTTTTTTAATCAAGTTCCAAAGAGTATACCACAATTATATTGCGTGATTTGAAGTTTTTTTATATTAAACGAGGGTGAAGTTTTAAAATGGCAAAAGTGTCTTGTTATAATGTTATAATGAATTGTGATCTATCATTTTTATATAGGAGGTTCGTAATGTCTGTTGAATTTAAAGCGAAGATAAAGACTCTGATGATCATCCTTTTTATCTGTGCAACCGCTTCTTTTGCAAATTTTGGTGTTGGAATCGGTTTTGGAGAACCTTCAGGGTTGAAGATACAGTATGATATTAATTCGGGAACTGTTTTAAACGTGGATATTGGATACAATTTCCTCTTTGGAAATTCTGGTGCGACATTAGGTGCTGATATCTGGTTTTTAAACGATGATCTCCTGATAATAGACAGAAAACGCTATCCTGTATTTGTAGGGGTTGGATTTCAGGATACCGTGGGCAATCTTTTTCAGGATAATCAGTCAAATTCCTTTGGGGTGAAGGTACCGGTGGGACTGTTGATTCCGGTCTATCTCGAGAACAGACATACCTTGCGTGTTATTATTCAGGCCGGACCTCTTCTGAACGTTTCTCCAAGTTTCGGGATATCTGCCACGCTTGGTGTAGGGGCAGTCTACCGGTTTTAAATTAAAAATGTTGGCAATACGCGTTGGATGCTGTGATTTTCTAAATTATAATACAGAAAGGTTGGTTAAGAATGGACAAAAACAGTTTTAAAATCAGGGGGATAGTAGAAGGTTTTTATGGCAGACCATGGAGTTGGGATGAAAGAAAGGCTATGCTCAGATTTGCCGGGAAAAATGGTTATAATCTTTATATATATGCCCCGAAGGCAGATAGCTTTCACAGACACGACTGGCGGGAAATGTATCCCGATACCTTTCTCAAGGAGTTTTCCTATCTGATAAAAATTGGAAATGAAAACGATATGGATATTTCGATGGCCGTAAGTCCAGGCCTTTCGCTTGTCTATTCTTCTGAAGAAGAGATGGATACACTGGTGAGGAAGTTTGAGGTCTTTATTAAACTGGGAACCAAGACCTGTGCCCTTTTTCTGGATGATATTCCATGGAAACTTCAGCATGATCCGGATATAGAAAAATACGAAGATCTCGCCGATGCCCAACAGGATTTTACCAATCGGCTTTATACGAGGTTAAAGGAAATTGATCCCGGTATTTCATTGATTTTCTGTCCAACGGAGTATTACGGCATCAAGCCGAATGAATACAGGAAAAAGATCGGGAAAACGATCAACAGAGATGTAGAGATCATGTGGACAGGCCCATGGGTTTGTGCAAGGGAGTTGAAGATAGAGGATACAAAAGCCGTATCGGAAGAGTATCAGAGACCGTTGCTGTTCTGGGATAATTATCCCGTTAACGATGCCAGTATGGTGTCCGAGATGCATATTGGCCCCTATACCGGCAGGGAAAACCACCTGAACCGTGTGTCTTCCGGTATCGTGATTAATCCGATGAACCAGCCGTACGCTTCTATGATTCCGATGAAGGCGATCGGGAGATATTTGCTGGATTGTTCGGATTATGAGGCTTCAGCGGTACTCGAAAATGTTGTGATGGAAGATTTCCCGGATTGTTCGGATGAGTTCATGCACTTCATCGGTGCAAATCTCAGAAGTCATTTACACCCGGAGGACCCGGAACGAAGCGTACTGTTAGTCGAAAAACTCAAAGAAAATCTCAAATCCTGGCATTTCGAGGAATTATCGGAGATGCTATCCGAGGAATCCAAATCGATAGAAAGGGATTATACCAGGATCAGTGAGACGATTTCTGAACAACTCAACTACGAATTGGGCCTCTGGCTTGAAGAATACAGAAACTACGCCGCGATATATCGGCATCTTGCCGTGATATATTCCAATATCGGAGAATATTATCACAACGGGGAGATGAAACCGGAGACGATCAAAGTGTTTAAAAAGTCCGTTGAGGACCTCGAAAGCGTCATGAAAACGGTTGCCTTCCATAAAACGAGGGTGTTTGGAACCTGCATCAGAAATTATGTCCTGGATTATCTTGTAACGGCAAAGGGGATTGTCACGTTACTCGATTATTGATGAACTGAATAGTCTCAGTTTAATTATACATAGTGTGAAAAGTCCCAGTTTTTATAAAAAGACTGGGACTTTTTTGTATATTTTAAAGGTCAACGGTTATCGCAATCTCGAATAATCGATGCCAGGGAAAATAAGCGTTTATTTCGCCAATTTCTGAAAAGTATTTCGAGAGTGAGTCATTAGTCAATTCCAGTTCTTTGGTGACCATTTCGATCATCTCGTTCTCGTAGAGCAATATTTCTTTATAATTGTCTGTTTTTTCCTTCAGCCATTTAAATAATTTTTGTCTGATATCGGACTGATACGCATAATTCTCCAAAAGGAGGATCTTCTGAAAGACTTCGTTTTTCTCTTGATTGATTTTTAGAAATCCTTTTTCAGCCATTGACAGCAGAATAAGATGCGTTAAGGTCGTTCCTAACGTATTACTCGGTGTATTCCATCCCGCATAGCACACCTTTTTCCAGTCTAACCGTTTTTTCAAAAACGCATCGATTAGACTTCTGTCGGCTCCATTTGGAAATCGTATATCTGCAATCCCCAAAACGGAAGAGGGATCGTCGAGATATTTCAGAATATGATCATACACGTTTATCAGGTGATGTTCAGACTGGCTTGGGCTTTCTATCCAATAGTCCTCTTCCATGTTGTTAACGAGTAACTTGATATCGGAACACTCGGCGATCTTTCCACCGGCCGCCCTGATATGGTTTGCTATTGTAAGATCGAGTGGATCTCCTTCGTAAGGGGGGATGAGCGAACGTTTATCCGGATGATTGTAAATAATCTGGATTTCAGGGATAAAGTTTTTTTCTTCGCAGAGAATTCTGGACAACAGGGTCAATGCGGCTTCATCTGCTCCCGGATGAACGGAACATTTTTGCCCCACTCCAAGATGCCTGATGAGCGCTTTATGCTGTTTGGCTTCAAAGAGATTCAGGCTGTCTTTTCCGTTGTCATCGAGGGTCAGGTTGAAGAATTCAAAATGGCCTTCATTGATTAGATGAATGACTTTCTGGATGATCCTTAAATTTCTCACCCTTCTCGTGAAGTAATCTTCCAGCATCCACTGAGGAACAGTTGCCCTTTCCTCTTTGAAGTCTTCTGTGTTCAGCAAATTTAGATAAGGATTTGTCAAATTAAAGTCAACTTCTCTATCTGTCAGTGATATCGCCATTTTTTTAGTCAAAAGATGTATTTTTTCGCCGAAATAATCATAGTAAACGGGTTCTTCTATATCCGAATTGTATCTTGGGATTCTCATAACGGTGCTCGTTAAAAAGGTCTTTTTTGCCTTTTCTGCAATTTTCAGGAAAGCGTTGAGCCTCGATGAAAGGGTCTTTTCCGTCGTCCTGTCGATTCTTGAGGAAATCAGTCCACCGTACAAGAGTGTGTCGAGTGAAACGATCAACACATCGTCTCTGTCGGTGTTTTCCAATAACCAGTTGTATATGGCGGTTACGTCACCGGGAATTTTCTGACTTCCCAATAGGGCTTTGGGCGGTGTCTTGATTTTTATATTAAAACTGTTCGATAACAGGAGGAAATAATCCCTTGTACAAAACCTCTCGTCTACCGGCAAATAAATAATGCTCATAAAAAACCTCCTCGTTAGTCATCAAATGTCTTTAGATAAAGATAGGGGAATGTCGATTCATTTCTTTGGCATGTGTCAGGACATAGGCCTTATCCAGTGAATATAAAGCGGCACCGATGGCGCCGGCTTCTTCACCGAGTGTTGTCAGCCGCAGCAGCTTGTCGCTGTGGGTGGGATCTATTTTCTTGAGTTTGCCCCTTATTCTGTCTATCAATTCCTGATCGTATTTTTTTACAACGCCGCCAAGATAAATTGCTTCTACCTCTATGATTCTCTCAACGGTATCAACAAGCCATGCAATCTTTTCCGAGAAATCATTCAGTACAGTTGTGGGGTTTTTTCCACTATCGAGTTCAGACTTCAGATATCTTCCCGATGCTACCGTTTCTATACATCCGACCTTGCCGCAGGTGCATTTTCTATCGTTTGACGGGTAGATAATGTGACCGAATTCAGCACCTCCTCCGAATTTTCCGTTCAGAATATTACCGTTTAAAATAATTCCCCCACCGATCCCCGTTCCTATCGTGATGAAGATGAGCGAATCCACGGATGAAAATTTCCATTGACCGTAAGCGGCAAGATTTGCATCGTTGTTGACATAAGTTGGAATTCCGGTTTTAGCTCTTATTACATCTGCCAGCTTGACACCGGTCCAACCTTTTATGTTGTCAGATGCGTACCTGATTTCTCCCGATAATATATCGGGCCTTCCCGCTGTGGCGATGCCGATGGCCGTTGGTTCATTTGTTTCTCTGAGTCGATCTATATCTGTTACCAATTGGTTTAGAATTGCATCCGGCGAATTTGGTGTTTTATGATGGATTGTTTGAATTACATTCCCATAGCGGTCTGTCAGTAAGGCTCTTGTGTTTGTCGCACCGAGATCTATTCCGATGCTGTATATTTCCTCTCCAAAATCTTCTATCGATTTTAAGAACCTTTCGGTGATTTGCTGTGGCCTAGTTATTGCGCCGCCCACTATTACAGCATAAGCACCGGTCAATAGGGCTTCTCTGATTTGTTGAGGCTCATTGTAATGACCCTCGGCAATTACCGGAATATCGGTCAACTTTTCGATTTCCGATATTAAGGCAATATCCGGTTTTTGTCTGTCTGTTGAGTAATCCGTATACCCGGATAATGTGGTTGAGATATAGTCGGGATGAAGTGGCAGTATTTCTATTACATCTTCTATTGCGGATATATCGGCGACAATGCCTATACCGGAATAGTTTTCCCTCGTAAAATTAAACAATTCTTCCAACGGTTCGGGTCGACTGACAGCCGTACAGTCTATTGCAACGTAATCTGATCCGGCTTCAATTATTTCTTTGATTTGATCTTTTGTGGTTGTTATAAATGCATCGTATGTTTCGTTTCTGTCTTTGCATAAGCCGATTATCGGCAAGTCAACTACTTCTTTTATCGCTTTGATATCGACGGCAGAATTTGCCCTGATTCCTTCAGCACCGGCATTCTTTGCTGCGATTGCCATCCTCTGCATATGAATGGCGCCGTATAATGGTTCTTCTTCTTCTGCCTGACAGGAAACAATCAAAGAGTTTTTTTTCAATGGAAACACGATAACAAAACCTCCTCTTTTTTATTCAGGGTCATTATATTATAAAATGAGATAATCTCCAATATCGATTACGATAAATGAGAATTGATTACGACTAATTAATTTCATTTATCTTCATTTTTCTTGTAATATCTATCGATTCTGAGCCTTTGAGTTGATCTTTTTTTCTGTTAAAATGTTGATAAGATACTTGTAGCAGCTATTATTTAAAATTCATTTTGACGTCTTGTTTTGGTTCTCATAAATTGAATATAATTCAAATATAAGAATGAAATATTGAGATTAATTGTAATTCCCTTCCTGGGAGAGATAAAAAAAGGAGGTTTTAAAATGAAAAGGAGTTTTGTGGTATTGGTTGTGGTGTTGTTATTAGCACTAACTGGATTTTCAGACATTAAAAAAGGGGGAGAGGCCGTTGTCGGGTTAACAACGATAAAGGCTCAGGAGAATTATAATCCTTTTAGTCCAAATTGTCAGTATTTTCTGAAAGGTGGTATATTGTTTGAACCGTTACTCTTCATCAACGATATGGCTGGTACGGAAGAACCCTGGCTGGCGGAATCCTATGAATGGGCTGATGGAAACAAGTCATTAACTTTTACTCTCAGGAATGATGTGAAATGGTCAGATGGCAGCAATTTCACTGCGGAAGATGTTGTCTTTACCTTTAATCTGATTAAGGAATTTCCAGGCCTTGATCTTACGGGTATCTGGAAAGGGTCTCTGAAAGAGGTCATTGCACAGGGTGAATACGAGGTGGAATTTGTATTTAATGAAGTGGATGTCCCAGCGTATTCCAATATTGCCGGGAAGATCGCCATTGTTCCTAAAAAATATTGGGAAAACGTAGAAGATCCGATTACTTTCCTGAATCCCGAGGGGATTGGAACGGGGCCTTTCTTTGTTGAAAAGGTGGATGAAGGTGCACAGGTTTATATCCTTGCCAGAAACCCGTATTACTGGAATGGAGAAAAACCATATATAGATAAGATCAAACTCAGGATATTCCAGAGTAACGATGCTAATAACCTTTCCTTGTTGAAGGGAGAAATTGACTGGGCGTCTTCATTTATGCCGGACGTTGAAAAGATATACGTTTCAAAAAATCCTGAAGTCAACCTCGCGTGGAGCCCATCGGGTTCTCCGGTTTCCATCTATCCGAATTTGACAAAATCACCTTTAAACAACGCCGCTTTCAGAAAGGCAGTGTCCATGGCACTGAACAAGAAGAAGATAGCGGATGTTGCGGAATACGGTTATACACCACCGGCACATCCATCCGGTATGAAAGTTGGATTTTTGGAAGAGTGGTTTGATAAATCCCTTGAAGAATATGTTTATTCTTACGATGTGGAAGGGGCAAAGTCACTCCTGAAAGAAGCCGGATTCGAACTGAACAAGGATGGAAAGTTAGTTAATCCGGAGACGAATGATCCTGTAAAAATAGATCTAATGGTTGTTACCGGTTGGACAGACTGGATCACAACGGCTAAGTTTGTGGCAAAGGATCTGAAGGAGATTGGTGTTGAAGTGAATGTGGCACCTGTCAGTTACGGACAATACACTCAGGCGATTACCAGTGGAATGTTTGATATGGCATTGGGTGGTCCGGATGGGGGAAGTAATCCTTATTATGCCTACAATATAATGCTGAATAGCTCGCTTTCGGCTCCTGTTGGTGAGAAGGCCAATTCAAATTATATCAGATGGATGAATGCAGAGACCGATAATGCGTTGAACCTGTTTAAAGGAACCAGTGATTCCGAGACGCAGAAAGAGGCGATCAACGTAATAGTGAAACAGATGCTGACCGAAGTTCCTGTCATTCCTATGTTCTATACGCCAATCGTAGAAGAGTTCAGCGCGAGAAGATTTGTCGGATGGCCAAGCGAAGAAGATCCTTACGTAAATGCTGCACCATGGGCCATGCCAACCCCGGGTGTTATCATGCAGAACATCCATTTGAAATAAGGAGTCGTCTGAATGAAGGATTATAAAATCATCAGTGGGACGTTTTTAGATGAAATAACCTATGATATTCCCGCACATAATTGGGGAGCGGCTGAATGGGAGACCGAATTCCAGACCTTCAAGTGTGTGGGAATCGATACGGTTATCATCATCAGGGCCGGTTTGGGGAATAAGTGTATTTTCAACAGTCGTGTTATCGATTCATATACCAAAACGATGAACCCTTATATTGATCATGCAAAGATGTTTCTTGAATTATCAGAGAAATACGGTTTGAAACTGTATTTTGGCCTGTATGATTCCGGTTATCACTGGTTAAAGAATGACTGGAAAAAGGAATTTGAGATAAACTCCGCCTTTATTGAAGAAGTTGCGGAAAAGTACTCAGGGTACCAGGCGTTTAAGGGATGGTATCTTCCGCATGAGACTGGAGATACCGGTAATCGAATTATCACACTTAATACGAATCTGGCGCAAAAGATCAAAGAGATTTCCGATCTGCCTATCCTGGTTTCACCGTTTATTTACGGCCGGGAAAATCCCTATGATGGTGTGGTCTATGGCAGGAGCGGGATGTCCACAAGGAGTGTCGATGAACATCTGAGACAGTGGGATGAGATCTTTGCGGCTTATTCCGGGTTGATTGATTTTGCGGCATTTCAGGATGGGACGTCAGATTTTATGGAGTTGAAAGAATACACTTCGGGGTTGAAATCATTGGCTGATAAATATGGTATTGCATTATGGTCAAATGTAGAGAGCTTCGACAGGGACATGCCAATAAAATTTCCGCCTATCGAATGGAGAAAATTGCTGTACAAGATGGATGTCGTTCAGCCTTATGTGGAAAAGTTGATCACATTCGAATTTTCCCATTTTATGAGTCCGAATTCGGTTTGGGGATCGGCAAGAAATCTCTTCAAGAGATACGAAGAACATATTGGTAATCAATGACGCTTTAAACACTGATCCTGTTTTAACGGGATCAGTGTAATTTTAAAATAAAGAGGTATAAAATGTGAGGTATTTAATAAGAAAGGTTTTATTCCTTTTGATTGCTGCCTGGGCCGCTTTGACGTTGAATTTTTTTCTGCCGAGACTGATGCCTGGAGATCCTGCCAGTATAATGGTTGCAAAATACAGGGGAATGCTGACGCCCGATGCGGTAAAGGCATTGGAGATCAGTTTCGGTATAGACAGTGATAAGAATCTCGCTTTACAATACGTGGATTATCTGTCCGATCTTTTCAAAGGGGATTTTGGTTTATCGGTGGTCTATTTTCCGCAGCCCGTAACGAAAATACTGGCCAAAACGATACCCTGGACTGTGGGTTTGCTTGGGATTTCCACCGTTATCGCCTTTGTGTTGGGGATCCTGATTGGAATTCAAACGGGATGGAAAAGGAATTCTCTGATCAGTGACAGTATTGTCCCGATTTCCCTGTTTTTAAATGCCATGCCGTATTTCTGGTTTGCCATGCTTATTTTATATATCTTCTCGTTTGTGTTGGGGTGGTTCCCACTTGGTGGGGCATATGATCCCTTTGGTTCATCGGAAGGTTTTACTCATGTCCTTTCTATACTAAAGCATGCCTTTCTTCCAGCTATAACGATCATCGTTACGGCCCTCGGGGGTTGGGTTCTGACCATGAGAAACAGCATGATAAATGTTCTGGCTGAAAACTATGTGTTGTTTGCCAATGCCAGAGGATTGAGCGATAAGAAGATAAAATACTCGTACGTTGCACGAAATGCCATATTACCAAGCTTCACGGGTTTTGCCATGGCCATGGGCTTTGTTATCGGTGGAGCCATTATGACGGAAATTGTGTTTTCATATCCTGGAGTGGGATATACGCTCTATCAGGCGGTGATTGGGTTAGATTATCCGTTGATGCAGGCAATCTTTTTATTCATTTCGGTGACCGTTCTGGTGGCTAATTTCATAGCGGATTTATTCTATTTGATTCTGGATCCACGGGTCAGATACGGGGTGTCATGAGATGGAAAATATAAAGAGGTTTTTCAAGATAAAAAAGGCGATTGCAGGATTGATTATTCTTTTTGTCTTTATATGTATTTCTATCTTTGCCCCTTATATTGCCCCTTATGAATACGATTATATGGATGGATTACCGATGCAGGGACCTTGTGAAGAGCATCTTCTGGGTACTACGAACGTGGGGCAGGATATCCTTTCACTCGTCATATGGAGTACACGTTCTTCATTGACGGTAGGCTTGATGACGGGCTTACTGACAACTTGTCTCGCCGTCATAATGGGTTTGACTTCGGGATATTTCGGATCCGTTACGGACGATATACTCAGCCTGATTATGAATATATTTCTTGTCATTCCAGGACTTCCGCTGATGATCATCATTGCAGCCTATATTCCCGTACGTGGAACCGGGACCATCGTTATGGTACTGGCCTTTACAGGTTGGGCCTGGGGGGCAAGGGTTCTGAGATCTCAGATGCTGAGCCTTAAAAATCAGGAGTTTGTTAACGCTTCTGTCGTTTTGGGAGAAAGTTCTTCCCATATCATATTTAAGGATATCTTTCCAAATATGCTTTCGCTGATCGTGGCCAATTTCTTTGGTTCATCGCTTTCAGCGGTTCTCGGTGAAGCCAGTCTGGAATTTCTCGGTCTCGGAGATGTAAATGCCAATACATGGGGAACCATGCTTTACTGGGCTCAGAATAATCAGGCACTTCTCCTCGGTCAATGGCAATGGATGACCGTGCCCGGAATCTGTATAGCCCTTCTCGGAACTTCATTCGCTCTGATGAACTTTGCCGTTGATGAAATTACCAATCCAAAGCTCAGGAGGAAATGATATGGAGAAAAATCTGTTGGAAATAAGAGATTTCAGTGCAGGATACAGCTTTAACAACGTCAAGGTAGAAGCCGTCAGAAATGTCAACCTGACTCTTAAGGAAAATGAATTCCTCGGTATTGCCGGAGAATCCGGTTGTGGGAAATCCACGCTGGCATTTGCCATTACAAGACTGCTCGAATATCCGGGAAAGATATTTTCGGGAGAAGTCATTTTTAACGGAATGAATCTGATGCAATTGTCGGAAAAAGAATTGAGAAAGAAGAGATGGGAGCTGTTTTCCGTTGTGTTTCAGGCTTCAATGGATGTACTCAATCCCGTGAAGAAGATAGAAGATCATTTTATTGATACCTTTCAGGCGCATCAGAGTATTGGTTTGAAAGAAATTGTAAAACAATCGGAGCGGTTGATGGAACTCGTCAAGGTATCGCCTAAATATCTCAAGGCGTATCCGTTTCAATTAAGCGGGGGAATGAAACAAAGGATCGTTATCGCTCTGGCTCTGGCTTTAAACCCGAAGCTGATCATAATGGACGAACCGACGACCGCTCTCGATGTTGTCGTACAGAGAAAAATAATGCAGGAAATTGATTTACTCAGAAAAGAATTTGGATTTTCTATCATTTTTATTACGCATGATCTTTCTCTCCTCGTTGAAATCAGTGATAAACTGGCTATCATGTATGGTGGTGAGATCGTTGAATATGCACCGTCCATAAAATTGTACAACAATCCGATGCATCCTTACACGAATGGACTTATGAATGCCTTTCCGTCTCTGACCGGAAAAACGGGAAGATTATACGGGATTAAGGGAAATCCGCCTGATTTGTCGAAGAAGATAGATTATTGCCCGTTCTGGGACAGGTGTACGGACAATAACACGGGAATGTGTGAGAAATCTGTGAAACCACATCTGATAGAGGTAGAAAAAGATCATTTTGTGGCTTGCAATAGGTATAAAGAGAGGATTGTCTGATATGTTTGAATTGAAGGGAATTTACAAGGAATTTAAAATTGGATCTTTCAGGGACAGAAGAACCGTATATGCGTTGAATGATATAAATCTTAAAATCAGGGATAAGGAAATACTGGGGCTTGTAGGAGAATCCGGATCGGGAAAAACAACGGTTGCACGACTTATCGAAAAGATTTATAATCCCACAGCGGGTGAGATGAAAATAGACGGTGTCACGATTCCCTACAAGATGAAGAAAGAAGAACTTAAGGGCTATCGAAAACACGTGCAGATGATCTTTCAGGATCCTTTTTCATCATTAAATCCCTTGCACAATATTCGATATATCCTTTCAAGGCCTTATAAAATACATGATTTAGGGAGATCAGATGAGATAGACGAATTGGTGACGAATCAGCTTGAGAAAATCGGACTCATCCCCCCCGAAATGTATCTGGAAAAGCTTCCATATGAACTGAGTGGGGGACAGAGACAGCGGATAGGTATTGCAAGGGCATTAGCCGTAAAACCAAAACTCGTTCTCGCGGATGAACCGACATCCATGCTCGACGTCTCGATTCGACTGGATATCATGAATCTCATACTCGACTTAAAAGAAAAGGAAAATGTTTCATTTCTTTTCATCACCCATGATCTTGCGGGCGCAAGATATGTGTCTGACAGGATTGCCATTATGTATGCCGGATATATGGTAGAAATTGGAGAATCGGATGAGATAATCGATACCCCTCTGCATCCGTATACGGAATTGCTGAAAAAGGCTGCCCCAAAGCCTGAATCCGGTCTGGTTCCTGAGATTATAGAGGAAAATGGCGGGATTCCAAATCTGACGGAAAAGATCACCTGCTGTCCGTTTGAACCGAGATGTGAGAAACGTATGGCAATTTGCAGCCAGAAAATCCCGGAATTGAAATCAATCGGTGATGGAAGATTGGTCAGATGTTTTCTTTATTAAAAGAATTCAGTGCTATTTGGTATATAATGGGCTTAGGTTTAATAATAAACGTTGTATATCATTTAACGAATAGGAGACAGAGCTTTGAATGACAGAAATATACTGCTTAAGATAGAGAGTAAGAAGCATACTTTTACAAAAACGGAAAATAAGATTGCGCAATATGTACTATCTGAATACGATAAGGTTGTGTACATGTCGATTACCGAATTGTCGGACAAACTGAAAGTCAGTGAGGGATCTATCGTGAGATTCTGCCAGAAACTTGGCTTTTCAGGCTTTCATCCGTTTAAGATAAACCTTGCGGTAACTCAAAGGGATATAAAAGAGACCGATGACCTTCTGGATCTGAAAAAAGGTGATATGGCCGGTTTGAAGAATTTCGTGTCGAAGAGAAACATTGCGATAATAGAAAACACCAAACAGTTTATTTCTGAAAGGGAGCTTTCCCTTTGCGTAGAATTACTGAAAGGGGCCAATCAGATCATGATATCTGGAATGGGAGCTTCTGATAATACGGCCGGTGATTGTTTTTATAAACTGCTCCGACTGGGATTGAACTGTAAAAAGGCAACGGATGCTCATATACAGGCGATGCTGGCTTCACAGTTGACGGAAGGGGATGTACTGATTGCTATTTCTCAAAGTGGCAGTACACTTGAGACGGTTGATATTGCTCAAAACGCAAAGCGTCATGGTGCGAGCGTTATTTCTATCACCGGTTATGAAAGATCCCCGCTTACTAAATTTTCAGACCATGTCCTGCTGACACCGACAAAAGAATCCCCTTTTGAAAGTGGTGCGATAAGGGCGAAAATAGCACAGCTCTTTGTCATTGAATTGCTTTTTTCCGCGTTGTATATAGAATTTGAAGAAACCGGAATGAAAAGTATCAAAAATACCGCCGATTCCGTTGCAAAATGGATCTATTAATTGACAAAAGCAGAAAATGGTTTCCGGAATTCCTTGGCAGTTCCGGGACCGTTTTTGTGTTTTTTGGCACACAACCCTGCCATTTTATTTTTTCTTCATCTCTACTAAGTAATTAAATAAAAATCTGCGAATAAAGAAAGAATTATCACTTAATCCAATATAATCAATTGTAATCGTGAATAATCATATGTGATTCTGCTTGAATATATCACTGAATGGTATATGATATAAATATGATAGTATATTCATAAATTTGGGGGTGTCGTTTTGAACGTAAAAGATAAAGTTTGTTTGGTAACTGGTGGTGCGAGAGGTATCGGTAGGGAAACGGCCTTGCTTTTTGCAAGGAATGGGGCAAATGTCGCTGTGTGTGACGTACTGGATGAAGACCTTAAATTACTCGAGGCTGATGCCGCTGGTCTTGAAGGAAGGGTCAAGGCCTTCCATCTCGATGTGACCAACAGGGAAGAGATCGAAACAGTTTTAAAAGCAGTTGAAGAAGAGTTTGGCAGGTTGGATATTCTCATCAACAATGCCGGAATCACAAGAGATGCGTTTCTCATGAAGATGACCGAAGATCAGTGGGATAAGGTCATCGATGTAAACCTCAAAGGGGTTTTCAACATGACGCAGGCTTGTTCAAGAATGATGAAACAGGAAGGGGGCGTTGTCCTTTCAACATCATCTGTCGTTGGTGTTTACGGCAATATTGGACAGACCAATTATGCGGCAACAAAGTCCGGTTTGATCGGAATGACATATACATGGGCAAAAGAACTGGCAAGATACAAGATCAGGGTAAATGCAGTTGCTCCGGGGTTCATTCAGACACCTATGACAAAAGATCTTCCTCAGAAGGTGCTTGATTACATGACAGAGAAGACGCCTCTTAAAATGATTGGAGATCCTATTGATATCGCCAACGCTTTCCTCTTCCTCGCAAGCGAAGAGGCAAGGTATATTACGGGTCAGGTTCTTGGCGTAGATGGAGGACTTGTAATATAAATTATTATAAAGGCAGATGAGTTGCAGATGAGAAGAGTGCCCAAGTCTGAAAAAGGTGAAAAAACGTGGCGAGAGATCTTTCAGAGTGCGCAGGATTTGTTTTTGCATAAGGGATATCACAAGACTTCGGTTCTTTCTATTTCAAAGGGAGCCAGAATCTCGCCTGCAACTTTTTATCAGTATTTTGGTTCGAAGGATGAAATATTTGAAATGATCCTCGAAACTTTTCAGGGAGAGTTTTTTAATCTTCTGAAAAGCATTTTTGAATCAGAAATGACTTTGGAACGTAAGATTGAGACTCTTATCACCAGGGTGTTTGATACATTCTGGAATTTCAGATCTGAATATAAGGTTTTCAGAGAAGCGGAATTTATAGATAATATCCTTTGCTTGAGTTTTCATCAGCGGATTAAGACCATTCTGAAGGAAAATGGTTTTTACTCGTGGAATGACGAACAGTTGAATGCGGTATTTTGGTTCCTGTTTGGTCCTCTTTTTTATTTGGCGGGTTACTGGATTCTCTGGAACGAACGTGAAGTTCCGGTAAAGACAAGAGAAAATCTGTATTCCTTTTACATGAGTGGAATGTGCACACAGGACCCTGAAACCTTCAAAGTATCTGATAAGGTGTACGATACTGTTGAAGAATTGGATTTTAATGATGAAAAGATTATCAACAGAGGAGAAAAGAGTAAGAAAAAACTCTTTAATTCTGCGGAATATCTCTTTGGGAAAAATGGATACTACGATACGACCATACATGAGATCGCATCAAATGCCGGTTTAAGCGTTGGTTCTTTTTATCTCTATTTTTCCTCAAAATATGAGATTTTATCAGAACTTGTCAAGAATACCAGTAAAGATCTCAGATATGTGATGAAGGTTTATTTATCGAGATTCAATGACAGGCGTAACCAGGAAATTGCAGCGCTGAAGGGATTTCTTGTGTTTTTTGGTCAGCATTCAAAAATGTACGGTGTGATCAGGGAGTGTGAATTTATAGATAGAAAAATAACGCTCGATTATTACGACTCTCTGAAAGGTCCGTATATGATAGCACTTGAGCGTGCAGTCAAGGCAGGCGAAGTTGCAGATTATGATGTTGAAATACTCTCGGAGATTCTTATGGGAATTGGCCATATTCTTGGACAATCTCTTTTAATACTGCCGCAGGGACCGGTTGATGATGATAAAAAATATCTTGAATACCTTGCTTATTTTATGATGCTTGGGTTTCCAGGCGAAAAAACAAAAAATCGGAGGGCTAAATGAAAAAAGTATATATAACGGGTGCAAAGAGAACGGCTATTGGTGGTTTTGGTGGAACGCTGAAAGGTGTCAAGGCGACAGAACTCGGAGTTGTAGCGGCAAAGGCCGCCATGAAACAGTCAAATATAGAACCGGATGTTATAGATGAAACGATTGTTGGAAACATCCTTTGTGCGGGTCTTGGAATGGGTCCTGGCAGACAGGTCAGTATCAATGCTGGAATTCCTATCGAAAAACCAGGTTATACGGTTAACATGATCTGTGGTTCCGGAATGAAAACCGTTATGATCGGTGCTTCGGATATCATGCTTGGTGAAGTTGATGCGGTTCTCTGTGGTGGAATTGAAAACATGAGTCTTGCACCGTATCTGCTCCCTGGTGGAAGATCCGGATACAGACTTGGGGATGGAAAAATAGTGGACCATATGGTAAACGATGCATTGACGGATACCTTTAATGCTTATCATATGGGAGTAACGGCAGAAAATATCGCGGATAAACACGGTATCACGAGAGAAGAACAGGATGAGTTTGCCGCTGAGAGTCAGAGAAGGGCTCTTGCAGCCATTGAAGAGGGAAGATTCAAAGATGAAATTGAACCGGTGGTCATCAAGAATCGAAAGGGAGACATCGTTTTTGATACGGACGAGCATCCAAGAGCCGGAACAACGGTAGAAAAACTGGCTCAGCTCAAACCGGCCTTCAAGAAAGACGGTTCCGTAACAGCGGGCAATTCATCCGGGATCAACGACGGTGCTTCGATGACGGTTCTCATGAGTGAGGAAAAGGTGAATGAACTGGGCGTCAAACCGATGGCTGAGATCTTAGCCTTTGCACAGCATGGTGTAGATCCTTCCGTAATGGGGCTGGGACCCGTTGGAGCGATCAGAAAGGTTCTTAAAAAAGCCGGTATGAAGCTTGAAGAAATCGAACTTTTTGAATTGAACGAGGCTTTTGCCGTACAGAGTCTCGGCGTTTTAAAGGAACTTTGTGAAGAACATGGTGTAACGAAAGAATGGATGATGGAAAGGACAAATGTGAATGGTGGAGCAATTGCACTTGGTCATCCTGTTGGCGTATCAGGAAACAGGATCATCGTCACGCTGCTTTATGAGATGAAGAAGAGAAATCTTAAATATGGATTGGCAAGCCTCTGTATTGGTGGAGGAATGGGAACTGCTGTCATCATCAAGAACGTTTGAATTCCTTTCGGTAATTTTGTAATCTGCCCCTCTTGAGAGGGGCAAGGCTCCTGAACACTGGGGCCTTCTGGAATTTCAGAAAGTATAATTCATATGATTATCTTTTTTCTTTTTTATCCATTCACTTAAATATTTGGAGATGGAGGAATTATATGTCGGAAAACATTGGAATCAGGGGAATTGGAACCTATTTCCCCTCAAAAATCGAAGACGCTGAGTATATTGCTCAGAAAACGGGAATACCAAAAGATGTGATTGAATTAAAATTCGGCGTTAAGAAAAAGACAGTGCCGGGACCCGATGATACAACCAGTAATATGGGATTCAATGCGGCAAAGAAGGCACTTGAGAACGCCGGTATCAAGCCGGAGGAACTTGATCTGGTCATCTGGAATGGTGCGCAGCATAAAGATTTTCCATGCTGGCTGGCCAGCCTGGATATTGCACACAGACTTGGTGCCGAAAATGCCTGGGGTTTTGATATGGAAGCCATGTGTGGTTCCATGATGGCAGGTTTTGAAACGGCGAAGAGTCTGATGTTGAACAATCCCGAAGTGAAAAAGGTGCTGTTATGCTCCGGTTACAGGAACAACGATCTCATCAGTTACGATGAACTATCTACCTCATTTATGTACGATCTTGGTGCCAGTGGATCAGCGGTGGTATTGGAAAAGGGTTATGACAGAAATGTCATCCTCTCCTCTTCTTTTAAGGGAGACGGCTCTTTTTCGAGGGGCTGTTTTGTCCCGGTTGGTGGTACAGACAAGTGGCCAATGAAAGAGGAAGATGTGAAAGAGTATCACTTCCAGATTCCCGGTGATCCAAAGGCGTTTAAGAAAAAATTGGGTGAAACGACGATGCCGAACTTCTTCTGGGTGATCAGAAATTCACTGGAAAAATCCGGTTATACACAGGAAGACATCGATTATCTTGCAATTCTGCACTTTAAACGTTCCGCTCATGATATGATCTTGGAAGAATTAAATCTTACAGAAGATAAGACTACTTATTTGGATGATTATGGACATACGGGACAGAACGATCAGGTTATTTCACTTGAACTTGGGCTCGAATCGGGAAAGGTCAAGGATGGTTCCGTTGTTGTAATGGTTGGCGCCGGTCTTGGATTTGTCTGGGCTTCTTCAATCATTAAATGGGGCCCGTATTCTGATGGAGAGTGATTGACGTGAATACCTTTTTAAAAGACTACGAATCTAAAAAAACCACCCATTCAGAAGTACTCAGCCGGGTTAAGTCCAACGATGTTATCGTTTGCGGGATGGCTTGCATGGAACCTCAGTTGTTTTTGTCAGATCTTCATACCATTGCCGACAGGGTAAAAGATGTAGAGGTGTACACCTGTCTGAACATGAAGGGGTATGATTTTTATCTGAAGAAGGAATGTGAAGGGTCTTTCATCAACAATTCATGGTTTCACAACGGGGCTATCAGAAGTGCCTTGAAAGAAGGGCTTAAGACGGCCACATATGTTCCGAATAACTTGCATGAATCAGGCATGAACCTTCTCGCACTTCAGGATCCGGATTATTATATAGGGATAGCTTCACCGATGGATGAACACGGTTTTTTCACCTGTTCACTCAGCGCGACCTATGAAAAGGATGTTATAGAAAAATCGAAACATGTTGTGTTGGAAGTCAATAAAAATGCCCCCCGCACGCATGGAGACACACAGGTACATATTTCACAGGTGGACATGCTTTATGAGGTAGATTATCCAATTCCGGAACTTGGAGATGCACCGATAACGGAGCTCGACAAGCAGATCGCATCCAACATCGCACAGATCGTTCATGATGGTTCTACCATTCAAATAGGTATCGGCGGTATCCCAAATGCTGTAGCCGGATTGTTGAAGGATAAGAAAGATCTTGGGATTCATACCGAGATGTTTACCGAATCGATGATAGAATTGTTTGAACTCGGAGTTATTACAAATTCAAAGAAGACGCTGTGGCCTGGAAAGGCGATTTGTACGTTCGCACTCGGTTCAAAGAAGATGTATGACTTTATAGAAGATAACCCCGGTGTATGGATACTCAGGGGAAATTATGTCAACGATCCGTATGTGGTTGCTCAGAATGATGATATGGTCAGTGTTAATACGGCAATAATGGTTGATCTCACCGGTCAGGTCTGTTCAGAGGCCATTGGCACAAGGCATTTCAGCGGGACGGGCGGACAGTTGGATACACATAGAGGGGCTATCATGAGTAAGGGTGGAAAGGGAATTATTGCCCTGCCGACGAAGACGAAAAAAGGGGAGTCAAAGATAGTTCCCATGCTGCCTACGGGATCACCGGTGACGGTTCCGAGACATGATCTGGATTATGTTGTAACCGAGTACGGGATAGCAAAACTGAGAGGGCTTCCGGTTACAAAGCGCGTGAAAGAATTGATCAGGATTTCACATCCTGAAGACAGAGAAGCATTACAAAAACAAGCTCATGATATTGGGCTTATATAAAAAAGGGAGGAAATAAAATGAAAAAGTTGGTTCTTATCGTAATAGTTGTTTCCATGCTTTTCTCAATAGGTTTTTCAGCTGAAGTACCGGGTGTTACGGATGACACGGTGAAGATCGGTTCTTTCCAGGCTTTGTCAGGTTCTGTCGCCTTTATAGGAGTTTCCATGAAAAAGGGTATGGATGCCTATTTTAATCATGTAAATGCGAATGGTGGCGTTTATGGAAGAAACATTGAACTCATCGTTGCGGATGATCAGTTCGTCCCTTCAAAGACAGTTATAGAGACCAAGAGGCTTGTCGAACAGGATAAGGTTTTTGCAATGGTTGGCGGACTTGGAACACCCGGATGTCTGGCCGTTATGGATTATCTTAATGAAGGCAAGGTTCCATTTGTTTATCAGGGAAGCGGATCAAGTCAGCTCGCCATTCCTCCAAAGGAATACATCTTCTCCGTTCAGCCTAATTATTCCATCGAAGCACCAATCGTTGGGAAATATCTGACAGAAGTTGTCAAGACCAAGAGAATAGGTATGATTTACAGAGCAGATGAAGCCGGTAAGGAAGCGTTTGAAGCACTTAATGAATATCTTAAGGAAACCGGAAATGAAGATGCCCTCGTCAGAGCAATTTCCGTTGAACCCGGTCAGACATCTTTTGACAATGAGATCATCAAACTCATGCAGGCAAATGCAGATGCTGTTTATCTGCTGACCTTCACAGATCAGACACCAAACATCCTTAAACAGTCAATGGATTATGGCTACCAGCCAAAGTTTATCGCCTGTTATCCAAATGCATCGGCAACACTTATTCCACTCCTCGGAGGAGCAGGAGAAGGTCTTGAGATCATGGCATGGGTTGATCTTGGTGAACCAACATCGGAGAAATTCCAGACTTATATGTCTATCTTCCAGGAAACATTCCCGAATGAAATCCCGGATGCTTATGCAGCAGCCGGATTCATTGCAGCCGAACTGTTTACAGAAGCACTTGAAAGAGCCGGAGAACAGCCAACGAGAGAATCCCTTGTCGAGGCACTTGAAGGGATGAGAGAATGGCAGGGAATCATCACACCGATTCTCAGTTACTATCCTTTCGATGCCGCTAACAAGAAATGTAGACTTGGATTGAATGCCATGTATCTTCTTAAGGTAGAAGGCGATGCGATGGTTATGGGTGTAGACTGGATTAAGATGGGTGAATAAAGAATAAAGCTGTTTTAAGAAAAGGGCGGGAGAAATCCTGCCCATTCTTTATATTGATTTGGCAGGTGAAAAAGATGAGTCTACTTGAAGTAAAAGATGTGACAGTCCGGTTTGGTGGTCTTGTTGCAGCTTCGCAAATAAATATGAACGTGAATGAAGGAACCGTTCATTCTCTGATTGGACCGAACGGAGCTGGTAAGACGACGATGTTCAATGTGATTACACGGGTGATAGACCCGAGTGAGGGGCAACTTGATTTTAACGGAGAAAATTTATTAAAGAAAAAACCGTATCAGATTATTCAAAATGGAATTTCAAGAACCTTTCAGAATCTTGAGATCTTTAAAATGATGTCCGTAAAGGATAATTTTCTCGTTGGTGATCATGTCAACGTGGATACTGTCTGGTTTAACGAAGCTATACAAAATAAAAAATTAAAATCCGAAGAAGAAAAGGCCGCAGCCAAGGCAATGGAGATTGCTGGGATTCTTGGATTGAAAAACAGATTAAACAGCCCGGCAGGCATGTTGCCGTATGGGTTACAGAAGATGGTGGAGATAGGCCGTGCCTTGATCTCATCACCGAAATTGATATTACTCGATGAGCCGGCCGCCGGGCTCAATCCGTCAGAAACTGAATTTTTGAAAGAAATCATCATGAAGATAAAGGCACAGGGAATAACCATTCTGCTCGTAGAGCATGATATGTCGCTGGTTATGGATATTTCCGATCAGATTACGGTTATGAATTTCGGTAAAAAGATTGCGGAAGGTAAACCGGAAGAGATTAAAAATGATCCTGAAGTGATTAAGGCGTATCTGGGAGAGAGTAAATATGCTTAAACTTGAAGAGGTAAAATTAAAATATGGCTATGTAGAAGCGCTTAAAGGAATTTCACTCGAAATCAAAGGGGGAACGATTACCTGTCTACTTGGAGCAAATGGTGCCGGTAAGTCGACAACACTGAGGGCTATCTCGGGTCTTAATCATGCCTATGATGGGAAGATTCTCTTTAACGATGAAGAGATTCAGGATAAATCGCCTGATAACATCGTTAAGAGACGAATCATCCATTGTCCCGAGGGGAGAAAACTCTTTCCGGGTCTCTCCGTACACGAGAATCTGATGGCTGGGGCTTATGTCATGAAGGATAAAAATCGGATAAAGGAAAATCTCGAAGAAGTTTATCAGATGTTTCCGATACTTGCCGACCGAAGACGGCAGTCGGCCGGAACACTTTCAGGAGGAGAACAGCAGATGCTGGCAGTGGGAAGGGCATTGATGGCTGATCCTGAACTGCTCATGCTGGATGAGCCTTCTCTCGGACTTGCGCCAATCATTTTTGAACAGATATTTGATACGCTGATTGAGTTGAAAAAACAGGGAAAGACGATATTCCTTGTTGAGCAGAATGCGAATGCCGCCCTGCATATTTCCGATTATGCGTATATCATAGAAGTAGGGAGCATCACCCTTGAGGGAAATGCGAATGAACTGCTCAAAGATGACAGAGTCAAAGAAAAATATCTTGGGGGTTAGGTGAGAGTTATGCAGCAATTAATATTTGGATTGAGAGATGGAAGTCTGTTTGCCCTTGTGGCACTTGGACTTGTAATCATACATAATACAACCGGTGTTCTGAATTTTGCCTATGGTCATATGGGGATGTTTGCAGCCTATATCACATTCTCCTGTTATGCCTTCTTTGGTTTTCCTTTGGTTCTGGCGATCCTTACAGGCCTCGTTTTTGCGGTTATCATCGGAATTCTGACTGAAAAGTTTCTGCTCAGACCGATCAGACATCTGTCTCACTCGGCGATGCTTATCATCACACTTGGAATGCTGATGACACTTGAAGGTTTTGCACTTCTTATCTGGAAACAGGATACTCGACAGCTTCCAAATCTGATTACAGGCAGACCACTGATCATCAACATTCAGGATACCATGCTGGTTATTACGAGACAGGATTTACTCATTTTTGTCCTGACCGCTGTTATCGTGTTCGGTACGTTCTTCTATTTAAAATACACAAAACTCGGCCTTGCCGTGAGGGCTTCCTCTCAAAGTGAAGAAGCGGCAAAGCTGATGGGAATTCCCGTTGGCGGCGTTTACGGATTTGCCTGGGGATTTGGAACGGCTCTCAGTGCCCTTGCCGCCATACTGGCTGCTCCGAAGACATATGTCCACCCGAATATGATGGTCAATCTTCAGATTCAGGGATTAACGGCGGCGGTTCTTGGTGGATTTGACAGTCTTCCGGGGGCGATCGTCGGCGGTTTGCTGCTCGGTGTCATCGAACAGTTTGTTGGCGAATATATATCTGCAGAACTCAAGATGGCGTTTGCTCTGATCATCATCATCTGTCTGCTGATGATTAAACCGTCTGGTATTCTCGGAAAATCTTCAAAGGGGAGGGTATAACGATGAAAAAAAACAAGGAATTTATCCTATTTGCTGTTTTTCTTGGAATCCTGCCTCTTCTTTTCCTGAATCAGACCTTTTTGATCAGTATATTCTCACAAGTTCTGATATTTAGTATTGCAGCACTCGGCCTAAACATTCTCATCGGATATGCCGGACAGATTTCTATCGGTCATGCCGCTTTTATGGCTGTTGGAGCCTATCTGTCGGCAATTCTGACAAAAAATTTCAATTTTCCATTTATCGTTACAATCATCCTTTCCGGAGGTCTTTCCGGATTATTCGGGATTATCCTCGGCTTTCCGGCACTCAGATTAAAGGGCTTTTATCTCGCAATAGCCACAATGGCCTTTGGAGTTGCCATAGAAAAGATCCTTGCCGCATGGGATTATGTTGGGGGATATACCGGTTTTGTCAATGTTCCTAACCCGGATCTCTTTGGTCTTGAAGTTTCAAGCGATCTTGGAAAATTTTATATCATTGCAGTTGTAACAGTTGCGTTGTTTCTATTTGCGTCTAATATGATGAAATCAAAGACCGGTAGGGCGTTGATGGCCATTCGAGAGAGTGAGTTTGCCGCGAGTTCTTCGGGAGTCAACGTGGCGAAATACAAGCTCATCGCTTTTGTTATCAGTGCCGTTTATGCCGGGGTTGCCGGGGCACTTTATGCACATACCATCAATTATATAGCACCAACTGATTTTGCGATGGGGATATCTATCAACCTGCTTGCCATGATCGTTGTTGGTGGGTTGGCCTCGTTATCTGGAAATATTATCGGGTCTATCCTGATGGTTGCCATTCCGTTCCTTTTCAGTAGAGTGAATGTTCCCATGTCAATTATATTTGGTATTATGTTAATTGTTGTTGTACTTTTCTTTCCAAAGGGGCTTGGCTATGCCGTGCATATCCTTCAGTGGAAGTTTTTCGGACGACCATGGATCTGGCTGAAGAAGAAACTTAGAAAGAATAGTTTTAAGGAGGAAAATGCTATGTTTGTGAAAATTGGGGACATGAAGATACATTTTGAAACGGGCGGAGATCCGAAGGGAACGCCAATATTTATGGTACACGGTAATTTTGCCTCATGGAGATGGTTCGAACCTGTTCTGAAGCGAATGAGCGGTACGACTTACAAGGGAATTGCCATGGATTTACCCGGTTTTGGCGATTCAACCAATCCGGAAAGAGAAATTAGCATAGACAATTATGCCAAAGAACTGGAAAAGTTTATCAACACGTTCAAGGTAGATAAGGTCAATATCATCGGTCATTCGCTTGGTGGTGCGGTTTGTATGAAGTATGCCATCAACAATGGGAACAAGATCAACAAGATGCTGCTTGTTGATCCGGCACCGGCTGATGGTCTTATTACGCCGGAAGAGTATTATCCGGTTCTTGATTCATACAAACACAACCGAGGACTCTTGAAAACCGCACTTGGCAGCATGTTCCCGGCTTCCGATCCAGACAATCTGCTTGAAAAGATCACTGATGATGCGCTGATGATGGATGAGAGGGCGTTCACTGACAATGCCAGGGCACTCGAAGTATATAATTATATTGAGGATGTCAAGGCCTTTAAATTTCCCGTTAAATTCCTTGTTGGAGAGAACGATGCCTTGATAACGGAAAGACTTCTATCCAATACGACCGAGGCTATAGAAGGCTCGGAAATAGAGGTACTTAAAGGTGCCGGCCATGCTGTAAACGTTGAAGATCCTGATCGTTTTATTAATATAATGACAGAATTTTTTGGAAGTGATAAACAATGACTTTTGCTTTAAAAGATGGCGGAGAAATTTATTATGAAATAAGGGGGAAAAAGGGTCCCTGGGTTTGTTTTCTGAACGGAATTATGATGAGTTGCGCCAGTTGGGCATCCTTTAACGAGGAGATGTCAAAAGATTATAGATTTCTGTTGATCGATTTCAGGGATCAGGGAAAATCTTCAAAACTGGAAGGACGGCAGTATGACTGGAAGTTACATGTGGATGATCTGGTTGAGCTCTTTGATTTCCTGAGTATCGACAAGATTAACATGCTTGGTGTTTCATATGGTGGGCAGGTTGCCCTTGAATTCACAAGGTATCATCAAGATCGGCTGAATTCGCTCATGCTGATGAATGTGATTCCAAAGGTGACAAATTATCTTCAGAGTATCAGTGATTCATGGGAACTGGCAGCTTCGTTGAACAGTGGAAAAGATTTCTTTACCGTAGCCATTCCCCCTATTTACTCCGATGTGTTTTATCAGAACAACATCGAATGGCTTAAAAGAAGGCAGGAACTTTTCGAAAGCATGTTGACAAAAGAATGGTTTGAAGGGTTTACTAGGCTTTCTAAGAGCGCAAAATATTTTGACTGCTCCGATTTGATAGAGGATATCAAAGTACCGACACTGGTTCTCAGCGCTCAGAAAGATATTATTACTCCCGCAGAGAGAATGAAGGAAATGGCGGAGAGAATAGAAAATTCTATTTATTTAGATATTCCAAATTCTGGTCATGCCGCTTTTCTTGAGAAACAGAGAGAATTTTTGATAGCGGTGAAAGGCTTTTTGGCGTATATTATCAAATGAGATAGGTAGTCAAAGTTTCAGAGATAATCAAATCAAAAAAGAACGAGCCACTTTAAAAATATGAAGGGGCTCGTTCTTTTTTAGTCTTCAGAAAAGTGATATAATCGTGTCAACAAAGGAAGGAGGAGGCAAAATATGAAACTGTTTATCTCTATAGATATGGAGGGCATAGCAGGAACATTTAACTGGAAGCAGGAGAAAACTTTTGGTGAAAGACAAATAATCAAAAGGAATGTCAGGAGACAGGTAGAATGGGTTATTGAAGGAATTCATCAGAGTAGCGTAAATGAGCAGATCGATGAAATTGTTATTGCGGATTCTCATGATATGGGTGATAATCTTGAGTATGATATTACAGAACTTGATGACAGACTTTATCTGATTTCCGGTTCACCGAGACCGCAATACATGATGGCTGATTTTGACAAGAGATTTGATGTCGTTTTCTTTCTTGGCTATCATGCGGGGATTGGGACGGAGAGAGCTTCAATGGATCACACCTTTTCAAATTCAGCGTTTTATAATATCAGCATAAATGGAATGCCTGTGAGCGAATCTTTGCTCAACGCGGCGTATGCTGGGTATCATGGGGTCCCTGTCGGACTCATAACCGGTGATCTTGCGCTCAAAGAACAACTTGAAAAGACCGATCAGCTTCAATGGATCGAATATGTGGTTAATAAATCGGCTATCACAAGATATGCCGCCAAACATTATCCGATAAACGTTGTCAGGAAAAATACGATAGAAGCGGTCAAAAAGGTTCTTTCTGAAAATTTAAAAGAATTACCCGTATTTACTTTTGCTTCAGACTTTGATCATCCCATTGAATTGAGGATAGAACTTTGCAAGACTGAAATGGCGGATGTTGTTCAGTTTATGCCAGGATGTAAAAGACTAAATGCGAGGACCGTTCTTTTCAAAGATCATTGTTATAAAACACTCTTTGATACAATTACTGCCATTTCCGCCCTGGCAAAATCCGTCTCATGACAGAATTTGTTTTATTGAACCCGTTTTATTGATAGTAAGGTTTTGAAGGGGTATACGGTCAAAGAAATTTAAAATAGTGCTTTAAGGAGGTATGGACAGTATGTCTGAAGAAAAGATCAAAAAACTTGAAGAAGAAATCAGGGTTGTTTCAGCTGAACTTCTTGGATATGAACAGAATATCGATGAACTTAGAAAGCAGTTGAAAGATAGGGAAGACGATCTGAGGGGGCATTTTCAGGATGATGGCAAATGGAACGAAATCACCTCTCAAATCAGTGAATACAGAGAACAGAAAGAATCTACACAGAAAAAGGTTGATAAGTTAAGGGAAAAACTTGAGAAATCTAAGGAAAAGTTAATGTATCATAAAAAGAAAGCAGAAGAGATTGATTGAGTATAGATAAAGGTTAAAGAGCGGAGAAGGTTTCCGCTCTTTTTTATAATATGACAGATTTGATGTTGCAAAAGAGTCAGCGATAAATATTCCGTTTAAAGGGAGAAATGTAGAGACGTTTTCCCCTATCGTTCTGAAGAATAGACCTACAATTATGATTTGACAATCAGTGGTTAATTATATATAATATCACTCGGGGGGTATATAATACATAAAATTATATATCACTTACTTTTTGCACTATGAGGAGTGATCAAATGAAAAAAGTTATGGTTTCTATTCTTGTGTTGTTTATGTTCTTTACCGTTTCAACACTCGCCGATAAGGTTCTTGTTTATATTTCAGGACCGGAAGGAATGGTAAAAAAGATTGAGCAGGTTTTCGAAAAAAAATATGGAGATTGTCTTGATGTGTATCATACAGGCTCCGGTCCTTTAAAGCAGAAGGTATTTACAGAGTTGATGGTTGGAGAGATACAGGCGGATGTTATCTGGGGTGCGGAACCGTTGATGTATTTTCAGCTTATGGAAAATGATGTCCTCGAGCGATATTTTCCAAAGGGGTATGAACGGTTAAAAAAGGCCTATCAATATGGAGACGGGTATTTTACGGCTTCAAATGCCAGATATGGCACAATAATTTATAACGCAGAGAAGCTTTCGGCGGATGAGATTCCTGCGGTATGGTCCGATCTGATGGGTGAAAACTGGAAAAGCAGAATAGCGATGGCAGATGGCTCACAATCTGCTATGGCGTTTGCGCTTGTTGGTTCTATTTACAATCTGGAAAACGGTAAAGAGATTCTGAAGGCTTTAGGAAATGATGAGGTGTTTTTAACAAAAATGAACATTGATGCGATATCAAAGGTACAATCCGGTGAAAGGGATATCTGTATCGCTCCGTCGGATGGTGCTTTCAGGATTATAAAAAGTATGAAGCAAAAGGGTGTTGACAGTAATTTGAAAATACTTTATCCCAAAGATGGTGCTTTTAGTATTCAGAGACCAATTGCCGTTGTGAAAAAGGACAGAAGTGCAGCAGAACTAAAGATCGTTCATCTGTTTGTTGATTTTGCCATATCGGATGAATGTCAGCAAATTTCCTCGGGTTTTGGTTTCGCAAGTGTGATGAATGATGATGAATCCGAATCGGCGGAAGAGATAAACGAGATTTATCCGGACTGGGAAACCCTTCTGAATAATCAGGAAGAAATTCTTGATTTCTATACTGAAAACGTGCTTGACTAGCCCGATATAAAAGTATAAGATAGAGCTGCTGGTCTTAAACAGTTAGGTTTTAAATACAATTGGGAATATGTGGTTTTTTTGGATGTGAAAAAGAGAATCGGATTCAGACAGAATATCATAATCATTTGTGTATTGGCGGTCTTGTTGATAGTTGTTTTATATCCTCTGCTGTTGATGTTATTAAATAGTTTTGGAATTTCACAAAAGGCATTTAATCCTACACTCGATTATTATTTTAAAGCGTTTAACAACAAGGGCTTCTTTGAGGCGTTGAAGAATACGGTGTTCCTCGCTGTAGGGGTAACGTTCTTTTCGTTTCTTACCGGTGGTTTGCTGGCTTTCCTTGTTAAACGAACGGATATTGTTTTAAAAAAACTGATAAGACATCTCGTTCTTATCAGTTTTATTGTACCCTCCTATATTATGGCAATGGCTTGGATTCAGCTGACGACGCAAAATGGTCTCCTTTCTTTTTTTAACATAGAGATCTATTCGTTGACTGCCGTCGGTTTAGTCATGACACTTCATCTTTATCCGATGGCCTTTTTATCCATTTCAAATGCCATATCAAAAATGGATATCTCGGTTGAGGAAGCTGCAAGATTGGATGGGTGTAACAACGGAAAGTTGATTGTGCATATTATAATGCCGATCATCCGTCCAAGTATTGTTTCAATAGGCCTTTTCATCTTTGCAAAAACGGTTGCATGTTTTGGTGTGGCGGCTTTACTGGCACTTCCTGCGAGGGAGTATATTTTAAGTACTTATATTTATAAATCAATGAGTAGTTTAGATATTAAATTAGCCCTTTCTATTTCCGTCATTATGATGTTTCTGACTTGTATACTATACGTACTTCAGCTTAAAGTGTCAAGGAAATATGATGATTCCGATGTCAGTACTGAGAATATAGGTTCAAACAATTTGATGCGGGTTAGATTGGGAAAGAACAAATTTTTAATTCTCACCGTTGTTTTTTTGTTTTTCTTCGTCACATTAATCTTGCCCCTCTTCACGATTATTCAGACTTCTCTTATGAAAAGCTGGGAAATGCCGGTTGGATTGGATAATATCACATTTGAGAATTATACAAATCTCTTTTTTAATGAAGATATATTTTTCAGAGCCATAAGAAACAGTATCTTCTTTGGAGCGATTGCTGCTACCATAGCCGGTATCATTTCACTCCTCAGTGTTTTTATCCTTAATCGAATAAAAAAAGCGAGGTTTTCAAAGAGTCTTATCGCCTTCTTGTGTTCTATTCCGATGGCTATACCTGAAATGATTTTGGCGGTGGCTGCCGTTTTTGCCTGGATGAATCCGCCTCTGAAATTGTATAATACACCATGGATACTCATTGTATCTTATATCACAGTGGCAATCCCTTTTCTTTTTCGTAATATCTCAGGCCTGATTAAAAATGTTCCGTATGTCTATGAAGAAATGGCTATGACAGACGGTGCTTCGAGATACGGTGCGTTTTGGCATGTTACCGTTCCACAGCTGAGAAGGGGATTTAATTCCGGATGGATTCTGGCGTTTCTCTTTATTATCAAAGAGATTCCTATATCATCTATGTTGTATTCATCGGGTAACGAAACCGTGGGTGTGCTGCTTTTTAATCTCAGATTTGATACCGGCGGAATAGAGACACTTTCCGCTATTTCAGTTCTTATCATCCTGCTGACTTTTGCCGGGAAAAGTCTTACCGGTGCTTTCAAACCAAAGAGAAAAGTGGGTTTTTTCTCCTCAAAGGCAACATCTTGCCCAAAGCCTAAGGAAAAGTGAAACAAATAAAAATTTATAGTGTTAGAAGGGTTCTTAATTATAATACAATGGGGATTATGCCGAAAAAAAGGGAAGAATGCGGAACGCATAACTTCCCGATGAGATTTGTTGTTTGTTTGTGATTCTACTTTATATTTCTTGGGTCCAGTGTATCTCTGAGCCCATCGCCGATGATATTGATACTCAGTACGATTACTGCGATAATCAATCCCGGAAACAAGGCAACCCATGGTGCGCTCATCAGGTAGTCGCTACCTGAGCCTATCATGCCGCCAAGTGTGGGTTCAGGCGGTGGAACACCAAGGCCAAGAAAACCAAGAGTCGCTTCTGATAGCAATGCGGTGGAGAAATTGGTGGTAAATGTAACGATCAATATAGAGCCGAGATTTGGAATAATTTCCTTTATAATAATGTTGATATCCCCTTTTCCCAATGCCTTTCCCGCTAAAACATATAATTGCTGTTTTAATGAAATCGTGGAACCTCTGATTGTTCTGGCGAATATCGGTGTATAAACGATACCGAGTGCAATAATCAGATTGTTTACACTGGCGCCGAAAAGTGCGATGATAAAAAGTGCAAGAATGATAGATGGAAAAGCAAACATCGCATCAATGATTCGCATGATAATCTGATCTACCCATTTTCCGAAATAACCTGCTAAAAGACCCAGTGTCGTACCGGCGAATGATGCGAGAAGGATGGCAAGAAATGCAATCTGCATACTCTTTTGAACGCCAAACACGATTCTTGAAAGAATATCCCTTCCGAATTGATCGGTCCCAAACCAGTGTTGACTGTCCGGACCTGTCATAAAGGCGTTGTAATCCATTTCTAACGGATCATATGGAGCGATGATAGAGGGGAAGAGTGCGGTGAAAAGGATAAAGATAAATAAAAAGAAACTGATGATATTTAAAGGATTTCTACAAAATTTTCTGATTAGTTTTTTGATTTCCACTCTTTACCTCCAACTCAATCCGTTAATTTAATTCTGGGGTCTATGATGCTGTAAAGTATGTCAATTAATATGTTCAGTAAAACAATCATAATCCCGATGAAGGCAACAACTCCCTGTACAACGGGATAATTTCTCTGATTAACCGCATCGAGCAACATTCTTCCCATTCCTGGAATTGCAAACATGCTTTCTACCACTATGGTTCCGCCTATCAGATATCCGAGCTGTATTCCTGCCGTTGTGACTACGGGAATCATACCGTTTCGGAGAGCATGCTTGAAGATTACCTTGCTGCCCTTCAATCCCTTCGCCTTTGCCACTTTAACGTAATCCTGTGAAAGAACATCCAGCATTGAATTTCTCGTCATTCTCATGATTTGCGCTGCGATCATAATTCCGAGAGTTATTGCGGGGATCAGCATAATCTGCAGGTTTTTCAGCGGTTCTTTGAGGAAGGGGACGAAGCCGAATAACGTGTAGTTCGTAAAAGTACCTGATATAAGAACGATGAAAATCGCTCCGATCCAGAAAACCGGTGCCGAAAGTCCGACAAGACCCAGCACTCTGAAGGAATAATCCCATGGTGTGTTTTGTTTTACAGAAGATATCAATCCGAAAGGAATACCTATCAGCAAACTGAAGATAATCGACATCAGTGCAAGTTCAAACGTAATGGGAAATTTATCCGCTATCATCTGTGATACCGGTTCTCCGGTCCTGAGTGATGTTCCAAGATCAAAAGTGAAGAGCCCTTTCAGCCATTTAAAGTACTGTACTATGATTGGCTGATCGAGTCCGAGTTCTGCCGTCAGTTCCTGTACCTGTTCCTCGGATAAATAATTCTGTGTTCCCATCATGATATCTATCACATTGCCTGGAACGAGATGGATCGATATGAAAACCATAAAGGTTAACAATAAAATGGTTGGAATTGCGGAGATAATTCTTCCTAAAATATAAGATAAAGTCAAGGTATCTACTCCTAAATACGCCTTGGGCCGTAGGCCCAAAGCGTCTTAAATATTTATTCTACTGATACAAATCTTAAAGAAATCAGGCTTTCGTTGCTCATTGGCTGGAAACCCTGTACGTCTTTTTGTGAAGCATAAAGATTGTTTGGTGAATAAAGGAAGAGAATCGGTGAATCTTGAATCAGTATTTCCTGAAGTTCATTGTAGATTTCGTGTCTCGCTTCATACTCTGTCGTTGTTCTTCCTTCGACCAGTAATTCATCAACTTTTGTGTTTGAATAGTTGAATTTATTCGTGGAACCGTTTGTTTCAAAGGTTCTGAAGAGCTGTTTGTCAGGACTTACAGAACCGCTGTTGAGTGATACAAATGAATCGAAGTCCTTTTCTTTCCATTTTTTGATGAAGATTCCCCATTCTACCATATCGAGGTTTGCCTTAACGCCAACACTGGCAAACTGAGCCTGAAGGGCCTGTGCAATCTTATCAAAATTATATTTGGCTGAAACGGTAATTGAAAACTCAAAACCGTTTGGATAGCCTGCTTCTGCAAGAAGCTGCTTCGCTTTGGCGGGATTGTAACTGAATTCTTCATCGACTGGTACTGCCCAGGCCTTAACGGTTGGGTTCATGATACCGGTGATGGTTCCTTCTCCGAAGCCTACCATCTTGATGATCATTTCTCTGTTAACCGCATAACTGAGTGCTCTTCTCACTTTCGGATCATTCAGGGGTGCCACATCGTTGTTTATCCCGAGGAGATAATAGCTGAGAACCGGTTGCCTGTAGATGGAGAATCCGTTTGTCAGCATGTTGAGACTGAGTGGTTCGTTGAGTTTGGAAATATCTACATCTCCGTTTTTAAGTGCTGATACTCTGGATACTTCTTTTGGAATAATAATAAATCTCAATTCATCGAGTTTTGGAAGACCTGCCATGTAATACTTGTCATTCTTGACGAGTGAAATATAATTTCCGGCTTCATAATCTGCAATGGCGAAAGGTCCGGTACCATTTGTTTCAAGTTGCATATTCTTTCCGCTTTCTACGAATGCCTTGCTGACGATGGCGCTGTTTACCCCTGCAAAATTAGGAAGGAGTGCGTTAACACTCGGTGTTTTAAGCTTAAATTCTATGTTCTTCTCGCCAACCACCTTGATGGATTCGACATCGGCGTAATAGGATGCGGCCGGTGAACCAAAATCGGGATCTGTAATTCGTTCAAAAGAAAAAATTACATCATCGGCGGTCATCTTTGTACCGTCGTGGAAATAAACATCATTCCTCAATGTGAAAACGACAGTGTAAGCATCCTTCACCTCATAACTTTCCGCAAGGTTTGCAATAAGTTGCATGTTCTCATCATATCTTAAAAGTCCGTCGTAGACGTTTTCAAGAATTCTGTGAGATGCAAAAGCCGTTACCTGATGAGGATCAAGACCAACAGGTTCCGTTTCAATGGCAAATTTTAAAATACCATTTGAAAAGGTGAAACTAACCAACAACACTAAAACCAAACCGAAAAATAAACTCTTTTTCATTTTGATACCTCCGTTTAAAATTTGAAAAGCAATTAAATAAAGATTCCGAAGCTTTGACAGCTTTCTACTTGACTCTCGTTTTTTATTATAGCATACGATTTGAATTGATGTACAGACAAATAAACGATCCTTTCTTGAAAGTTATATTAAGAGCGTTTTATATCTTTTGGATTATTAGCTCGAAAGAACGGTTGTTGATATTTCCAATGGAATGTAATGTGTATCAATTTCATCTATCTTTTTCTTTTGTGAAGGGGATGGAATAGAATAGATGTTTTTGACTTTTTTTAAAATAGATGGTATAATGTTATAACATAAATAGGTGGTGATACCTTGAAAGTGAAAATGGGGATCGACAAAGTTTCCGGGAACCCTTTTTTTTGTGGCAAGAATATTGGGTTGATTACGAACTATTCCGGGGTAAATTCAAATTTTGAAGAAGATACCGCGGTTTTGCTGAAAAATAATTTTAAGGTTGTAAAGATTTTTTCCCCTGAACACGGTATTTATGGTGTTGCAGATGGACAGGCGGTGGGCGACTCCATCCACCCTGAATACGATATCCCCGTAATAAGTCTGTACGGTGAGAAAAAACATCCGGAAGTAGAAGATTTTAAAGGACTCGATTTACTGGTTTATGATGTTCAGGATGTCGGATTAAGGTATTACACGTTTATCTACACATTGGCTTATTGTATGGAAACCGCGGGAAAGGCGGGGATTCCAATAGTTATCCTTGATAGGCCCAATCCGCTTGGCTCTCGGATCAGAGGTTCAAGAATGGATGATAGGTATGCTTCATTTGTCGGAGATTACCGATTACCCATAAGATACGGCTTGACACCCGGAGAACTTGCACTTTATTTTAAAAAAGAATATAATATCAACTGTGAAGTTAAAATAATATTAATGGATAATTATAAGAATGATATGACATTTCCCGATACAGGGTTATACTGGAACGTACCCTCTCCGGCAATCCCCGATTATTCTGCCAATATATGTTATTCCGGGGGTTGTTTTATTGAGGCAACCAATCTTTCCGAGGGAAGAGGTTCTCCAAGACCGTTTCAGATGTATGGTGCACCATGGATGGATATGGAGAAAATGAGCAAATGGTTGAAAGACAGGGAGTTTTCAGATTTTCTGTTCAGAAAAAGGGCCTTTGTTCCTTTTTCCTCAAAGTATCAGAATGAAGTCTGTTTTGGAATAGAGTTTTTCGCAAAGACGAACCAAGCTGATTTTATACCTCAGATGCTTTATTTTATGCGAGGCTTGATGGATATCCACCCTGAAAAGATCAGTTTCAACAAGTACGCTGATGTCTCGAGACTCGAATCGTTGACCGGCGATGACAGGGTAAGGGCCTATCTTGAAGGGAAGATTGAACTTGATGATTTGATATCAAAATGGGAAGAGGAAGAGAGAGATTTTGAGGAAATCGTCGGTGAGATAAGATTGTATTAAATGGGTTTTCAGGAAAGGAAAACTCTATGCAAATCAAAAACAGGAGGGTAAAAAATGAAAAAGTTGTTTGTGTTAAGTGTTGTTTTACTGATGTTATGTGCTTTTTCTATGGCAGAAACAGTAGAAATGTGGAGCTGGCGTTCACAGGATGAAGAAGTCTGGAAACAGGTAGAAAAGGCTCTTCAGGATGCAGGAGAAGATATTCAGATCGAATTCAGAGGTTTCCTTCCAACAGAATACGATTCGAAGATGCTACTTTCCCTTCAGGGTGGAAAAGGTCCTGATCTTGTTTATACGAGAAGACTTCCCGGTGGAAGAACAAAGGCTTTAGTCGATGCGGGGTTGATAATGCCACTTACAGATGATGTTAATTTTGAGCATTTTACGGAAGGTGTTCTCAACAATATCACTCAGAATGGTGAACGTTATGGAGTTCCTTTTGCCGTTCAGGTATGTGGGATTTTCTACAACAAGGATATCTTTGACCGGTACGGTTTTGAGGAACCGAAGACCTGGGATGAAATGCTTGCGATTTCAGAGACTTTGAAAAAAGATGGCATCGATCCGTTCTTTGTCCCCGGTAAAGAAGCCTGGGCACTCGTTATGCAGCATGCAATGTGTGGGATAAGTGTTCTGGGACCGGGTTGGATAAAGAGACTGGCCGAAGGTAAAATAGACTTCCTTGATCAGGACTGGGTATACATGCACAGCCTTCTCAACGATCTGAAACAGTATTATCAGAAAGGATTCCTTGCCAACGATACAAATGACATGAATTCAGCCTTTGCCTTTGAGCAGACCGCAATGGTCTTCTACGGGATTTGGGGGGTTCAGCAATGGAAAGAATTAAACCCTGATCTGAACATCGGTTACTTTATGGTTCCTCCTGATTTTATCGGCAATGATCCTTATGCCTATGTTTATATGGACGGAGCTATCGGACTGAGTGCAAATGCCGATAACAGAGAAGCAGCCATTAAAGTGCTTGAATATGCGGCAAAACCTGAATTTGGAACTATTTTCAGCAACGTTACGCTGAATATTCCTGCTGTGACAGGTGCACAGATGCCTGATTCGGCAATTCTCGTTGAGGCAAACAAAACGGCCGAAGAACATGCTTCCCCCTATGTTTACTGGGTTGGTTCAGAATTCGTTTCCGGGAGTCCTTCCCTTTATAACGATGTTCTCAGTCCTGGACTTCAGGCAATGTACGCCGACAAAATGACCCCTCAGGAACTTGCACAGGATTCACAGGATGCTCTTGTACAGTGGTACAAACCACTCATGGAAAGAGCAGAAAGAATGGGAAAATAATAGAGGTAGAAAAAATCGTTAAAAGCGGGTTATAAACCCGCTTTCTTTAATTATTTCGGAGTATTTTTCAGGATGGTGATATTAAGGTATGAAAGTGAAACTCAGGTATATACTTCTCTTTGTTGTACCTGCTCTGGTTTTTTATACGATATTCGTTGTATATCCAATTGGATACAGTTTTAATCTGAGTTTTTTCAGTTGGCCAGGTGTTGGGGAAAAGACTTTTGTTGGTTTTGAAAATTTTAAAAATATTTTATTCGGTACATTTTCTGAAGAATTTTTTTCTGCTGTCTGGCACAGTTTTCTGTTTTTTGTTGCCAATTCAATTTTTGAGCTGGGACTTGCTTTTATCATAGCGATTGCGTTGACCTCGAAGATCTGGGGAAGGCGTTTTTTCCAGACGATGGTTTATCTGCCCAATGTTATTTCTATGGTGCTTGTGGGATTTATATGGAGTATGATGTTAAATCCCCAATGGGGATTGATCAATTCATTCCTGAAGATGATAGGTCTGGAGAATCTTGCACAACCCTGGCTCGGTCAACCGGAAACCGCTTTGCCGACCGTTATTATGGTCAATGTCTGGAGAAATATAGGTTTTTATATTCTTGTCTTTATGGCAGCCATACTCAATATTCCAAAAGATTTGTTTGAGGCGGCATATATAGATGGTGCCAAGAATCATCATATCATCAGGAAGATTATCTTTCCATTGGTAGTTCCAAATATGCAGACGCTTGCGATACTGATCTTCATCTGGTCATTTAACATCTTTGATGTTGTTTATGCACTTGAAGGAGTACAGGCAGGACCGTTCAGATCGACAGATGTTCTCGGAACCCTTTTCTACCGAACGGCCTTTGGTGGATTGGGTAGCTCTGCCCAGGATTATGGTCTTGGAGCAGCGGTTGTTGTTATTATCTTTGTGATGGTTATTCCTCTTTCAATGGTATATGCAAATATCCTTGACAAGAGAAGTAGGGAGGCATGATGCTTAGATTAAGTTTACCGTGGAGAATAATTATCTTTTCATTACTCATAATCTATTTTATTGTTATCGCCACTCCGTTTGGCGTGCTGTTTACGAATAGTTTCAAGTCGATGCGAGAGATCTATTTACATCCTTTTCAATTACCGGAAGAATTTTCAATAGAAAATTATACCAAGGCTTGGGAAAAGGCCAATCTGGGTCCCGCATACATTAACAGTATCGTCATATCTGTGTGTTCGATAGGAGGTGTGCTGCTTTTCTCCTCCATGCTGGCCTTTATGATTTCCAGGTATCAGTTCAGATTCAGGAGATTTCTCTATGTCTATATTATTACCGGACTGGCCCTTCCCGCAAGATTGGCAGTTATTCCGATTTATGTCACATTGAACCAGTTAAACCTGATAGATACCAGAATAGGTCTTATTTTTGTTTATATAGCAACGGGAACGGCTTTTGCAACTTTTATTATAAAGGGATTTATGGATGGGATTCCGAGGGAAATAGAGGAATCTGCCATGATGGATGGTGCAACGCCATGGACTATTTATTGGAAAATTGCCATTCCATTGACAAAACCGGCATTGGTTGTTGTTGGCCTGGTTAATTTTGTTAACGTCTGGAATGATTTCTTTTTCCCACTTATCATCATTTCGAGCCGGACGAAGGAAACTGTACCTCTCGCCATTTCCGTATTCTTCGGTGAATTCTCTAATCAGTGGCATTTAATCGCTGCGGCATTGTCGATGTCCATCATTCCGATTATGATCATCTTCTTCATTTTCTCGAAGAATTTTATTTCAGGGATTACTCAAGGGGCGATCAAGTAAGTCTTTACAAATTTAAAGACTATAGATAGAAAAAGGGTGGATTTGAAAGATATCCACCCTTTCGTTTTTTTATTCGACTCTGATCCAGAGATATTTATAGGGAGCCATAATAAGGCGTTTTTTTTGGTGCTTCTGAGCAATAACATCGTAGTATTCACAGTTTTCTTCAAGTTCTACTCTGACCTCATCTCGAGAAAGATTTACGATAGAGAGAATTGTCTCTTGAACAGAACTTCTCTTGATACAGAATAGTCTGTTATCCAACTCTATGATCTCCTGTTCTGCCTTTGGAGAAAATGCCGGATGATTTTGTCTTTCAGACAGTATTCTGATCATGTTTGTGAAGATTTTATGTCTTCGGCTGTTGGAATCTGACAGTTCTTTTTCCAGCTTTTTTAAACAGAGTTTTTCACGATTTATTGCCCTGTTATAGCCTAATGTATTGACTCCCTCCGTCCAGTTTCTCGAGCCGACCAGGCTATGTATATAAATTCCGGGAATACCACTTAATGAACAGGCGATGAAATAGGCTCCAAGAAATTTCCGGATGTTTTCCTCTTCGGTTTCTGTACAGTCATACAGTGCATCGAAATAATTGATGTTCATTTCATAGGGAGAAAGAGAACCATCTGAGTTTGTTTTCCAGGATATTTTTCCACCGTTATTCTCAGTCTTTATGACAAGGTTGTCAATTTCTTCCCCGCTTAAAAAATCTTTAACCGGCATCAATCCTATACCGTCATGAGAGGCGAGAAAATTGAAGAATGTTGTCTCACTCGATGGGGTTGTCAATGCGGATGCCCATTTTGAGAGATGTTCTGAGGAATGGATCTGATAAGCGTTTAGAACAAGTGGCGGCAACGAGAAATTGTATATCATCTGTGCTTCATCTGTCCCGTTTCCGAAATAACTGATGTTGTCTTTGTGAGGTACGTTTGTCTCTGTGATGATAAGAACCTTCTTGTTCAGTGAATCAAGGATATCACGCATCAATTTAATAATTTCATGTGCCTTATCGAGGTGAATACAACTGGTTCCGACTTCTTTCCAGATGTATCCAACGGCATCCAGTCTGATGAGACTGGCTCCGTTTGCCGCATAAAACAGTAACACTTCTATAACTTCGAATAGCAGATTTTGGGATTTGTAGTTCAAATCTATCTGATCATCGGAAAAAGTGGTCCACAGATATTTTTTCCCTCTCTCCGTTTCAAATTCTGATAAAAGAGGGAACGTTCTCGGTCTGGTTACCGTTGATAGGTCCGTTTCGGGGTCTGATTCGATAAAATAGTCAATATATTTCTTCTCACCGTTGAGATATCCCCTGAACCAGCTGCTTTTTGATGAAATGTGATTGATAACCGCATCAAACATGATTTTATGAGTACTGGAAAGAGAATGTATCTCTTCCCAGCTGCCAAAATCAGGATTGACTTCGGTGTAATTGACTACCGAGAAGCCATCATCAGAGGAATAGGGGAAAAAGGGGAGAATATGAACGGTGTTGATACTGTTCCCGATTTTTTCATTCAGAAATTCCCTTAATGTTTCAAGAGGTACATCCTCCCCTTGAAGAGAATCTGCATAGGTAATCAGTATGGATTTTTTCTCATCTAATATGTAGTCCTCTCTTTCGGTAAACTGTTCATTGAATTCAACGATCTTTCTGATGATTTCATCTGCCAGAATATCTGTATTTTCGGTAAATATATTTTTCAGTCTTGCTCTGATGGATTCTTCCCGGATCAAACGGATCACTCCCTACAAAGATTTAAAAATTATTCTCTACCCATTTTACTATAGTTTGAATAATTTTTTCATCTACAAATCCGGATTTGTTATACTCTTCCGTTGTATGAACGATCCCCTCTTCTGTTTTCATGAAAAGGTGATTTAATCCTTTGAATGAATGAAACTCAAACCGTTTGTTGTCACCAAATCTTGCTTTTAATGGATTAAAATCACCTTCAACGGTAGCCTGGAAATCCTCTTCCCCAATCATGACGAGAACCGGGAGGTTCAGAAGTTCGAGGTCTTCTTCAGGTCTGTATTTATCCCATTCATAATAGAAAGAGGCCGTTATTCCTGGCTGTATGACATAGTCTTCCGGTAATTCATGATTCAGTATCATGTTGAAAAACTGTGTAACCTGTTCTATCTGTTCGTCTGTGATGCTATAAACATCCTTCAGGTAAATATTCTGATCAAGACTGACTTGAGCCATTCTTCGTACGGCCGGGGCAAGCAGCATGACACCGTTAATTTCTTCGAGCTGTGTGGCCATATACGGGACGATTGCACCACCAAGACTGTGCCCGGCAAGAATGATAGAACTGACTTCTTCAAGTTGTGATGCGAAGCGAACGGCTTCCGTTATATCTTCTATATATTCAGTATTTATCATTGAAGCGCCTTCCTGAAGGGCTTGATTGTATTCTCTGCCGTATTGCGCCGTTCTCTTATTGTATCTTAATACGGCAATACCATTGGATGAGAGACCGTATGCGATGTCTCTGTACGGTGTGTTGGCACCAATGCTTGCATTCATATCTGTGGGGCCGGACCCGCCAACGATAATGATGAGAGGAACTTTTTCATCTGTATCCGGTAAGGTAAGTGCCCCGTTGAGTTTCCAGCCTTCTTTTCCAAAACTGATTTCTTTTTCCACAAATTTCTCTTGATCAATATAATCAATAGTACTTCTCGGGTCCTTTGCCGGAGCGATAAAAAAACCTGCCACAAGATCATTTTGATCAAATGTCACCGTACTTTTGATGTAGCCTTGATCCGTTTTTAAGATCTGAACATAGACTGTATACGGCTCCTGATCAACGATATTCGTAGAGTATACTGATTCAAAATTACCGAGATTCTGGGTGATGGATTCATATGACTGTTTGATCTTTTCCACCGTGAAAGCACTTTTTACCTGTTCATTCTGCATCTCGAAGGTTTTTTCAAAATTCCCACTGAAAAATGATTCGAGGTATTCTTGTAAAAGTTTCACCTGTTCTGTTTGTGCCAATAAAAGTGTGCCAAAAAACATCATGAAGATAATGAGTAGTTTTTTCATCCGTAACCTCCTTGAAATTATAATCTCAGTGTATTATAACAGATAGTACAGATGGTGTCAAATGCCCTTTTTATAGAACATTCGTTTTTTCTCTAAATTGGGGAGAAGTATGATAAAATTTACTTTGATTGTGATAAAAAGGAGTTGTGATTTGAGAACTTTAAACAGATATATCTGGAAAGATAGTATTTCACCTTTTTTTCTTGGATTTCTCGGATTTATAATCTTTGTGAGTGTAAACCTTCTATATTTTCTTTCGCTGAATATTATAGATTATGGTATTCCTCCGTGGAGACTGTTTCAACTGTTGTACTTCTTTATGCCTGAACTTTGTTCGGAAGCCATTCCGGTGGGTGTTTTGCTTGCGATATTCTGGACGTTATCCCAAATGGGGACCAAAAATGAACTGATGGCCGTACAGGTCCATGGTATTTCATTTAAATCCGTGGTGTTTCCATTCTTTATTTTTGGACTGATATTGAGCTTGTTCACTTTCTTTTTAAACGACCAGATCATTCCCGAATTTAACAGGCAGAAACAGAAGGAATTGGGGAATTTCATGTCGGAAAATATAGGTTATGCAACGATTTCAAATAAGTTCCTTCCCATTTCGGGAAACAAGTATTTTTATGTAAAGCAGCCTATTGATGATACCCGACTGGATGATGTACTCGTTTATGAGATAGGCAGTAATAATCTGAAAGTCATCTTTTCAGATGAGTTGGCACTGGATCAGGGGACGGACAAGTGGGTGATGGTGAATGGACAGGTCTCTACAATGGATGAGAAAAGAGGCATGACGTTGAATGTCGATTTCGATGAAACGGATTTTGAGGAATTATCAGACGAGTTGACAGATTCCCTGAGGGATGCCATGAGCATTTTTAATGAAGTGGATATATATGGTCAGTACGATAGTGGAGAGCAGAGTAAGTACAAATATTCTTCAACGGTACAGCTTGTCGAAATGCTTGAAACCGGAAATAATCTGAAACGGGCTTTGCTTGAGATAAACTGGCGCCTCGCAAAATCACTGAGTCCTTTGATCATTGCGTTGATGGGTACTTCTCTATGCCTGCTTTCAAATGTCAAAAGTAAATCATGGAGCATTATACTCAGTTTTGTCTTTATCGGGGTTTTTAAGGGGAGTGAGATCTTTATGCAAAGTGTAGCCCTTTTGAATATTTCCGATTTTTCAAATTCGAGATACAGGATTGATTCGGTTCTTGCCATATGGGCACCCGATATTATATTTGCTATACTCGGTTTAATCTGTTTTCTGATTCTCGATTCAAAATTGATGTTTTTTATGAAAGAAAGATTTGTTAGAAAATAATTGGGGGCAGTGATTTGAGTATTTTAAAGAGATATATATTGAAATCTTCTATACTACCTTTTTTTATGGGATTTGGCGGTTTTCTCCTTTATGCGAACGTTTTCATTCTGATAGATATTTCATCCGAGATCGTCAGGAACGATTTATCTTTCTGGAAGTTGTTTCCCTATATCATGCAGCAGATACCAAGATATATTCCGCAGGCGATTCCGGTGGGTGTTCTGTTATCCATATTCTGGCTTTTATCAAAACTTGAGAGTAAGAATGAAATCATCGCCTTTCAGGTGCATGGAATCAAATTGAAGGAAATTGTGACGCCTTTTCTGATCCTTGGGATCATATTGTCTTTGACGACCTATGTCCTGAAAGAGCATGTAGTGCCTGAAATGTATAGAAATAAAAATGCGGAGGTCTATCTTTCGTCCGGATTACATAAATTCATGCTGTCTGAGGAAAACAGGTATATGTTTATCAAGAGAATCTATTCAAACAGGAAAGAACTTGTAGATGTCTTTATTTATGACATCGATAAAGAAAATACGTCGATGAAGGTGTATTACGCTCCGCAGGTGCTTTATGATGAAGAGCAATCGGAATGGGATCTATCCGGTATGAAGGTTTATGCCTCTATTTACGATTCAAAGATGATTCCTCATGATCTGAATGAAACGGATCGGAAATTGGTTGGTGATGATATCGATTTTTATTTTATGGTTACCAGGAAAAAGGCTTATAATATGAAGTCAGATGAGTTATTACAGATTATGAATGAATTTAAGAGGAGAGGTATCTATAATACCGATTCATTTTCTTTTGATATAGAATTTCATACCAGATATGCTCAATCACTGGGACCGCTTGTTGTTGCCATTCTCGGTGTCCCCCTTTCGCTTGCGTTGAACATCAAGAGTAAAGCCTGGAGTGTCATTTTTACCTTTCTTTTAATTGCCCTTTATCAGGGAAGTACCCAATGGATGGCGGCTATGGGTCGTTCCGATTTGTGGAGCCCGTGGCATATTCGGCCGGAACTGGCGGCATGGGGACCAGATCTTTTATTTTCCGTTATCGGTGGGATTTTTTACATGCTTCTGGATACGGAAATGTTGTATGGTTTTAAAGAAAAATTATCACGATTCTCCGGAGAATAAATATAAATTTATATTATTTAACTGTATGGAGTTTTATTTGAAGTAAAATGTTATATATGGAAAAGGATAATGGTATTTTGTATAATTTTAAAGCGAACCTTCTTGGGCATAGGCGATTAAAAAAAAAGATTTCATCCGAGGTACTTGGTGAGATCACAAAGAACAACGTGGATATGGCACTCTTGTTTGAGAAGAGATTCTCAGGTTGGAGATTGGTCTCGTATAATATGTTGTCTGAATATCTGCTGAAACCATTTGACTCGGAAGACCTTTCCTTAAAAAAATTTCTCTCATCTTTCTTGATCATCGATGAAAAAGAGGAAAACCTGGAAAATTATATAAAAAAACATGATAAACTGAGATTTGAAGGTCGTGGAGAATCTCATGACAACCATTATTTTTCCTTCAAAGCGGTCCCCGTAAATTTTGAGGAGAATAAATATTATCTTTTTTCGGTCATTGATATCACGAAAAAGAAACTCAGGGAATTTTATTTAAAAGAAACCGAGCAGAAGTACAGGGATATGTTTGAAAATTCTCCTATTGCTCTGTGGGAACATGATATGACGGATGTGAAAAGGTATCTTGACCACATCATTGAAAAAAAGAAGGTTGTAAATCTGAAAGAGTTTCTTAAAGAGGATTCCGATGCCATCGTGAGATGTGTTTCGTTGATATCTATCACTTCGATGAATAAAAAGACACTTTCTCTCTTTGAAGCCTCCTCTCCAATGGAATTGAGGGACTTTGATCTGAAGGGAAATCTGTATAAGATTTTTTCCACGACTATGTATAATACGTACCTTGAGCTGATCGTTGCACTGTACAACGGTGAAGTACATTTTGAAAAGGAAACCAGCGCCTATACGTTAAAACGACAAAAGATTCAGCTGAATTTCCATGCGAACCGGCTTGGTAACTTCAGAAATGACTGGAGTAAAATAGAGATATCGATGGAAGATGTTACTGAAAAGCAGAATCTTCTTAAGCGATTACAGGATATGGCGCATAATGATATTCTGACGGGTTTGAATAACAGACGTGGATTCAATTTTCTCGCTGAGAAGCAAATTCAGATAGCTAAAAGGGAAAATCAATATCTGTACCTTTTCTTCATCGACATGGATGGGATGAAGAAGATTAATGACAGGTATGGACATGAAAATGGAGACCGGGCTCTATGTGATACGGCCTGTATACTTAATGAAACGTTCAGAGAAAGTGATATCGTTGCGAGGCTCGGTGGAGATGAATTTACCGTATTGACCATGTCGAAGGAAAAACATCTTCAGGGTGTGATCAAGAATCGACTGATGTTGAATATTCAGAAGTTTAATGAGACTTCTGATCGTCCATATATGGTGAAGATGAGCGTAGGCGTAAAAGAGATAGAACCTTCCGAAGAGACTGACCTTGATGAAATTCTGAGAGATGCGGATATATTGATGTATGAAGAGAAGAAGAAAAAGGGAACTCTCAGGAAATAGTCTTTATGATGAAAAGATAAAGTTACAATATGTTTTAATGGAATTCATTTACTTATGTTAAAATCCACGCGGTAAAAAAAACATGAGGTAATGAATGTGATCAATCAGAAGACAATTTTGAAAATTGAGAGTTTATGCAGGCGATTCAGCAAAGGGATTCTTAAATATCCCGGAAGACTCCTCTTTTCTTTTTTTTGTTTTTCTGATTTTTATTTTTTAAAATTTAGAAAACACAAGAAGCCACTATTGCTTTTACAGCGATAGTGGCTTTTTTTTTTTAGGAGGAGAAATGGTATGTTAAAAGGAAGACACCTTATTGATCCAATGGATTTCTCTATTGAGGAAATTAATGAAGTGCTTGAACTGTCTCAGAAAATCATTGAGAATCCGGAAGTTTATGCCAAGGTCTGTGAAGGTAAGATTATGGGGAGTTTGTTTTATGAGCCAAGTACGAGAACACGACTCAGCTTTGAAGCGGCCATGATGCGGCTTGGCGGTCAAGTCATCGGATTTTCCGAGGCAAATTCCAGTTCGGTTTCAAAAGGAGAAAGTGTTGCCGATACAATAAGGACGATAGCCTGTTATGCTGATGTGGCCGTCATGAGACATCCAAAAGAGGGGGCTCCGAAAGTTGCCTCCCTGTATTCCGAAATTCCCGTGATCAATGCGGGTGATGGGGGTCATCAACATCCCACACAGACGCTTACCGATCTTTTAACAATCACATCCGTAAAAAAGAGACTTGGGAATCTTAAGATCGGGTACTGCGGTGATCTGAAATTTGGCAGAACGGTCCATTCGTTGATCAAGGCACTCTCAAGGTATGAAAATAACGAAATGTTCCTGATTTCGCCTGAAGAACTTACGATACCGGATTATATTCGCACGGAAATTCTGGAAAGACAAGATATAAGTTACCATGAAGTAAGAAAGATAGAAGATTGTATAGAAGATCTTGATATTCTTTATATGACAAGGGTTCAGCGGGAGAGATTTTTTAACGAGGAGGACTATATCAGATTGAAAGATACCTATATTCTCGATGGTGAGAAAATGAAAAGAGCTTCTGATGATATGATGGTCCTTCATCCGCTGCCAAGGGTCAACGAAATTGCCTATGAAATAGACAATGATCCGAGAGCCTGGTATTTTAAACAGGCAAAAATGGGAATGTTTGTACGAATGGGACTCATAGCAAAATTACTGGGGGTGTGTTAATATGATGAATATAGATACAATAGCGAATGGGATCGTGATTGATCATATCAAGGCGGGATACGGAATAAGGATCTTTGATTATCTCGGACTTGATAAGGTTGATTATTCGGTTGCCCTGATAATGAATGTCTCCAGTAAAAAACAGGGGAAAAAAGATATCATCAAGATAGAAAATGAGATTAGTTTTGATGTCAGTGAACTTGGTCTGATTGATCCGGAGGCAACGGTCAATATCATTCAGAATCATAAAATTACCGAAAAAAAGAAATTAAGTCTTCCCGAGGAAGTGGAAGATGTGATCAAATGTAAGAACCCAAGGTGCATCACGTCAATAGAAAAAAATATCAAGCATGTCTTCCGACTTGTTGACACTGAGAAAGGTGTTTACAGGTGTAAATACTGCGATGAAAAATATTCCATCGGGAAATGATGATGAAAGAAAGAACGCTGTTTAAGAACGCTTTACTCATAGACCACAGGATAAATAAAAAGGCCGATCTTCTCGTTGAAGACGGCCTGATAGCTGAAATTGCAGATGAAATCAATAGAGATTGTGAGATAGTTGATGTCAATCATCATATCCTGATGCCTGCATTTACAGATCTTCACGCGCATTTCAGGGATCCCGGCTATACATATAAAGAGGATATTGAATCCGGGTCAAAAGCGGCAGTTACCGGGGGATATACGACCGTTAATCTGATGGCGAACACCAATCCGGTCTGTTCGGATGATGAAACGGTTAAGTATGTCGTTCAAAAGGCTGAAAAAGTTGGACTTATAGATGTTTTTCAGACTTGTTCAATCACAAGAAATTTTGATGGTACGGATTTGTCACACTTGAAGGATATCTCTGATACGCATGTCAAAATCATTTCGGATGATGGTCATGGTGTGGAGTCCTATGAAACGATGGAAGAGGCGTTAAAGATTGCATGGAAAAAAGGGTTTATTGTCTCTTCGCATGCAGAGTATTCTCAGATTAGCGATAAGGATCCAAGAGCTTCTGAAAATCTGATGACCAAAAGAGATATAGAACTGTGTGAAAAAACAGGGTCCAGACTGCATATGGCACATGTCAGTACAAAAGAAGCCATAAAATTTGTTGAAGACGCCAAAAAAAGAGGTGTACCGGTTACCTGTGAAGTAACACCGCATCATCTTTCGATCACCGATGATTTTCCCTATGAGGTTCATCCGCCTCTCAGAAGAAGATGTGATGTGAAGGCCATCGTAGAGGGGATAAAGAATGGAGTTGTAGATTGTATAGCCACAGATCACGCTCCACATACAAAGGAAGATAAGGAAAACGGGGCCCGAGGTATCAGTGCGATAGAAATTGCATTCAGTATCTGTCATTCCTTTCTTGTCAGAACGGGGCATATTGATCTGATGAAATTATCTGAACTGATGTCATTTAATCCTTCTGAAATCCTACAGGTCAATAAAGGAGAGCTTTCTACTGGTAGAATTGCGGATTTTGCGATCGTTGATCCGGATGAAGCGTTTACGGTAAATGGAGAATCATTTATCTCAAAGGGTAAAAATACCCCCATAAACGGCATGACACTTTACGGAAGGATAATATCAGTCTATAAAGCAGGACAAATGGTTTATAACACAAAGGAGTGAGGGGAATATGGAAAAACTTTATGAATCCGTTGAAAAGAAAGGAACTGTCTGTGTCGGACTCGATACGGCAGTTGAGTATATACCTGAATCACTGAGAAAAAGTTATGATACGGTAGAGGATCAGTTATTCTATTTCAATAAAAAGATTATCGATGCAACGTGCGATATAACGGCTACTTATAAAATTCAGATCGCCTATTATGAGGCTGAGGGATTGAGTGGGCTGAACGCTTATAAAAGAACCCTTGAGTATATAAGAGAAAAGAACATTCCGGTTATAGCGGATATCAAGAGAGGAGATATAGCCAAAACCGCTGAAATGTATGCGAAAGCGCATTTTTCAGGGGAGTTCGAAGCGGATTGTATAACGATTAATCCTTATATGGGAATCGATACGCTTGAACCCTATTATGACTATTTAAAAAACGGAAAGGGCATTTTTGTTCTTCTTAAAACATCAAACCCGGGTTCCGGGGCCATACAGAATATTAAATCAGAAAACAACGAGACGGTTTATGAAATTCTGGCAACCCTTCTTGAGAAAGAAGGGGAGAGATTTGCCTTGAAAAACGGCTATTCGCCGATAGGCGCTGTTGTTGGCTGTACACATGTGGATGAGGGGAAAAAACTCAGAAAGATGATGCCGCGGACCTTTTTTCTTGTCCCGGGTTATGGGGCTCAGGGTGGAACGGCAGCGGATGTTTCGGAATACCTGAATGACGGGAATGGGGGAGTTGTGAATTCATCAAGAGGCATATTGCTTGCCTATAAAAGGGATAACCCGGATAATCTTGCCTTTGATGAAGCCTCAAGGCATGCGGTGATTCAAATGAGAGATGCAATTTCAGCGGCAAGTAAAAGGGGATGATAGAATGGTACTTGATTATTTAAAAGAAACGGATGCGTTGCTTGAAGGTCATTTTTTACTCAGTTCCGGCAGACACAGTGGTCGGTATGTACAATGTGCAAAACTCTTACAGTATCCGGAAAAAGCAAGAAAAGTGATTAAGGTGACAGCGGAAAAGGTTCACGTAGAATTTGATACGATTATCGGACCGGCCATGGGGGGAATAATTCCGGCCTGTATACTTGGAGAGGTTATGAATAAAAAGAATATTTTCTCTGAGCGGGTGGATAATATTATGACACTCAGAAGAGGTTTTGAAATTGAGCGTGGTGAGAAGTTTCTGATAATGGAGGATGTCATCACAACCGGGAAATCGTCGATGGAAGTCAAAAGACTCGTCGAAGAACTCGGTGGTGAAGTGGTAGGTTTTGCCTGCATTGTAAACAGAGGTTTGGCAAAATTTGAACTTCCCGTATTTGAGGCCATAAAATTGGAATTTGAGACGTATGATCCTGAAACATGTCCCCTTTGTAAGGGGGGATCAAAACCGATTAAACCGGGAAGTAGAAAATTTTAAGTAAATATCTTAATTATTACTTAACGATCAGGGTGTATAATATAAAATGTGTAAAAGTTAATTTTTATTATCTTGTAAGAGTACCTGTTTCGCATTTTGATGTGTTATGGTATAATATAACACTATAATACTGAGGTGATCGTATGAAAAAAATTCTGGTTCTGGTTTTACTGTGTATGATTCCAATGGCTTTTTTTGCAACGGAAATTTCAGAGACATTCGGAAAGATGTTTGGGGAATCGCTTGATGCCTTAACTGCGGATATGGCAATAGGAACGCCTATCGAGCTGGGAGACAAGATTGTCGTCCCGCTTTTTGAAGCCAGTATGGGATTTGGCGGAGGACTCGGTGGTCCCGGTGTTGCTTACGGTGGAGGACTCGGTGGGGGAATTGATCTTCTTCCTTATTCCGTTTTAATCATCTCGGAAGAGGGAGTGGATGTTATTCCGGTTACAAACAAGGTTCCTTTCCTTCAGCAGCTGGTTGGTGTTTTACCTGAATTAATGCCTTATATACAGGGAGCTATACAGTATATGACGGCAGGAGCAGCTGAATAATCTTACGGATTTTAATCGGTTCTTATGAAAAAAGGTATCCTGTGCTGGATGCCTTTTTTTATACCGATAAAAAAACAACTTTCAGGTATTTATCTGTTTTATTCGTGTATAATGGTATAATCTAAAGAAATAAGTTTTATTTAATTATTTTTGAGGGGTGAAATCATGTCTGACAAATTCAATTTACAGGATCGTTTTTTGAATCATTTGAGGATTAACAAAACTGGGGTTAAGATATTTTTGATGAACGGATTTCAGATTCACGGGAAATTAAAATCATTTGATATGTACTCCGTTCTTGTTGAAGAGGGTAAACATCAGAGTCTTATCTTTAAGCATGCAATCAGTACGATTCAACCGGATGAATATGTTGTGCTTGAAAAGGCTTATGAGGGTAATGGTAACGGTTAACATATATCTTGGTTAAAGGAGATGTCGAGTATTTGATCAAATTAAAAAAAGAAAAAGACATTGCAGCTATAGAGAAAGCTGCAAAGATAGTGGGGGAAACACTTGAGATGAGTCGGGAGTTGGTTGTTCCCGGCGTTTCTACATATGAAATAGACAGGAAGATCGAGGAATTTATCAGATCAAAAGGGGCAATTCCGTCTTTTAAAGGCTATCAGGGGTTTCCCGCGTCAGCCTGTATTTCGGTCAATGAAGTTCTTATCCATGGAATTCCATCGAAAAAGACGATTTTAAGAGAGGGCGATATTGTCAGCGTCGATGTGGGAGCCTATATAGGGGGATTTCATGGAGATGCCGCAAGAACTTTTGGCGTAGGTGAGATCTCCGAAGAAGCTCAAAGATTATTAAATGTTACCTCCCGATCTCTTGATCTGGCATTGGAGGTATTGGCGAAGGCGGAGAGACTCGGCGAGATGGGCCATGCCGTTCAAAAATATGCGGAATCAGAAGGTTACTCGGTGATCAGAGATTTTGGCGGCCACGGAATCGGAAGGGAGATGCATGAGGATCCTTTCATTCCAAATTTCGGACCTTCTGAGAGTGGTCCAAAGTTAAGACCGGGGCTTGTTCTTGCCGTGGAGCCGATGTTAAGCATAGGTGATTACCCGGTTATGACACTGGAAGACGGCTGGGGTGTAGTCAACGTGGATTGGTCATTAAATGCACATTTTGAAGATGACGTTGCGATAACAGAAGAAGGTATAAAAATACTCAGCAGAATTTAAATGCAGATTATAGACAAAACAAAGAGGCAGGTTATTTGATCTGCCTCTTTGTTTTGTGAATGTGAGAAATACCGAGTAATAATTTGCGATAAGGAGTAATAAGGAAATAATTGTCTATTTCTGCCTGAATAAAGGCTTTTATGACAAATGTACTGTGATATAATCCAGCGGAATGGAATTTTAGTTTCAGGATGAATTCTGTTACTATTCACGATAATCGTATAAATAGATAGGTAGTATGAAGCGAAAGGGGGAGCAACATGGCAAAGAGATATATTCCTCATACCGAAGAGGAAATAAAGGAAATGCTTGAACGAATAGGTGTTTCAGAAATTGATGAGTTATTTAACGAGTTACCCGCTGAAAAGAGAATTTCAGGATTAAGACTTCCCGATGGAATGTCTGAGAGTGATGTTTCAAGAAAATTGAAAGAGATGGCAGAGAGAAATGCTGATCTTGATGATTATTCCGTTTTTATGGGAGGAGGCGTTTATAATCACCTTATTCCGCATGCGATTGCCCATATCGTTGAAAGGGGAGAATTTCTGACTGCCTATACACCCTATCAGGCTGAAGTCAGCCAAGGTTCTCTTCAGATGTTTTATGAATTTCAGTCCATGATCTGTGAACTGACGGGTATGGAAGTGGCAAACTCCTCCATGTATGATGGTGGAACGGCTTGTGCCGAAGCGATGCTCATGTCCTGCAATATAAAGAGAAAGGGGAAATACCTTGTTTCAGAGGCTGTACATCCGGAATATATCCAGGTTATGAAAACTTATGCCAGGGGACCTGAAATCAACCTTGAATTTGTAAAATACGATAATGAGACAGGTCTGGTTGATCAGGAAGATCTTCTCTCGAAGATAGACGGAGATACGGCTGGCTTCCTGATGGGATATCCGAATTTCTTTGGCATCGTAGAAGATATTAAGACGATCCGGGAGATTACAAAGGATATCATGCTTACCGTCACCTGTAATCCGTTTGCGCTTGGTGTACTGACTGCGCCGGGGGCTTTCGATGTGGATATCTGTGTTGGTGATGCACAACCATTTGGGGGTTCTCTTTATCTTGGTGGAATGTCGCTTGGTATCTTTGCAACGAAGAGGAATTATATGAGAAAGATGCCCGGAAGAGTTATCGGTAAAACCGAGGATATTGAGGGAAATACCGGCTATGTAATGGTTCTGCAGACAAGAGAACAGCATATCAGAAGAGAAAAGGCCACGTCCAATATCTGTTCAAATCATGCACATAATGCCCTTGTAGCAACAATTTACCTGGCCCTGCTCGGGAAAAGGGGTTTGAAGAATGCCGCACTGCAGAGTATCAGAAAAGCGCATTATCTCGCTGATAAGATAGATAAAATGGATCGATATGAATTGGCTTTCAGTGGACCTTTCTTCAATGAGTTTGCGATTAAGTCCTCATTTGAACCTGAATATATACAGAAGGAAATGATGAAGGAAATGATTATGGGACCATTACCGATAAACAGTGTGAAACAATGTGAAGGATGGGATGATTTGATGCTGATTGCCGTTACTGAAGCAAACAGAATGGAAGAAATCAATTTCTTTGCGCACAAACTGGAGGAATTATTATGAGAAGAGATAACAGACTTATATTTGAAAAAGGCAAGGAAGGAAGAATCGGTTATACATTCCCATCTGAAGAGATTCCGCAGATAAAACTGGAAGAAATGCTTCCGGCTGAATATATACGAGAAGAAATGGCAGATCTTCCGGATTGTACCGAAGTTGATGTTGTAAGGCATTATACCAATCTCTCCAGTCTGAATCATTCGGTCGATAATGGTTTTTATCCACTCGGATCCTGTACGATGAAATACAATCCAAAAATAAATGAAAGTGCGGCTGCCATTTCCGGTTTAAAAAATCTTCATCCCTATCAACCTGAAGAAACGATACAGGGAGCGCTTGAACTGATGTACAATCTTCAAGAAGCCTTGAAGGAAATCAGCGGCATGGATGAGGTTACCCTTCAACCGGCAGCGGGGGCTCATGGTGAATTTACGGGGATCAGTCTGATAAAGGCCTATCATGACGCCAGAAATGATGCCAAAAGAAAAACGGTGATCGTGCCGGATTCGGCACATGGGACAAATCCGGCAACTGCAGCAATGTGTGGCTATAAGATCGCCCAGGTTGCCTCAGACGAACATGGAAGGGTGGACCTTGAGGCGTTGAAGCTTATCATGAACGATGAAGTGGCAGCGATTATGCTTACCAATCCAAATACACTCGGCTTGTTTGAAAGCGATATCCTTAAAATACAGAAAATTGCCCATGATGCTGGAGCACTTCTTTATTATGACGGTGCCAATATGAACGCCATTATGGGTAAAATCAGACCAGGGGATATGGGATTTGATGTACTTCATTTCAACCTTCATAAAACATTTTCTACTCCGCATGGGATGGGTGGCCCAGGAAGTGGTCCGGTTGGCGTTAAGGCAAAACTTGCCCCTTATTTACCCGTTCCCCATGTGAAAAAGGCTGAAGACAGATATTATTTCGATTATGATATCCCGGAAAGTATCGGAAAATTGAGAACCTTTTATGGAAATTATAATGTTTTGATCAGAGCGGCTGTTTATGTGATGTCGATGGGTGGAGAAGGTCTTAAAACGGCAAGTGAAATGGCTGTTCTGAATGCAAATTATCTGAGAAGTGAATTTATCAGACGTTTTGAAGTGCCGTTTGGTACGAAGTGCATGCATGAATTTGTTGCTGATGGATCAAGCCTGAAAAAATACGGACTGAAGACGCTCGATTTTGCAAAAGCGCTTCTCGATTATGGAATTCATCCACCAACAGTCTATTTTCCGCTGATCGTTCATGAAGCGATGATGTATGAGCCGACTGAAACAGAGACGAAGGAAACACTGGATCATTTTATTGATGTGGTAGATGAAATCCTTGTGAAAGCGGCAGAAGATCCGGAAAGTATAAAGAATGCACCTTATACGACGCCTGTCAGGAGATTGAATGAATTAAAGGCGAACAAGGATCTTGATGTAAGATATATAAAATCATAGTGAATGAAAAAACCGGCAGATATTAACATGCCGGTTTTATAAAATTTTCTTTTAAATGGATAAACATAACTTGATTTTTTTTTATTTATTGTATATAATACATCTTGTAGTTTTAGTTTAGCATCATTCTATCAGAGTGGGGTCGTAACTCAGCTGGGAGAGTGCTACCATGGCATGGTAGAAGCCGTGGGTTCGAATCCCATCGACTCCACCAGATTAAAGGGCAGCTTTTAGCTGTCCTTTTTTGTTTGTCTAATTATTCTATGATATAATTCTCATATCGTATTTTTAATGCAAATTTACGTTAATTTTTAATCTGCAAACATGACTTCTTGAAAATATGGTTTATGCAAAAGGGGGAAGATATGAAAAAAGTTGTTGTTACAGGTATGGGGACTATTAATCCTGTTGCAAAATCAAAAGAAGAATTTTTAACAGCCCTTCAGGCTGATAAGAGTGGTATTTCCAGAATAGAAACGTTTGATACGACGGAACTAACGGTAAAGATTGCCGGACAAGTCAAGGATTTTAATCCGAAGCTTTATATGGATAGAAGGAAATCCAGAAAGTTTGATAGATTTTTACAACTGGGACTTGCCGCTTCAAAAGAAGCCTTTGAAGATTCGGGTTTACTGGATTGTAAAGGTTGGGAGAAAAATACTGCGGTTACCCTGTCGTCGGGAATTGGCGGAGTCGATACGGAAATCAAAGAATTTTTTGAGATGTATGAAAACGGTCCGAGATACGTCAGCCCTTTTTTGATCCCCATGATTATTACAAATATGATGGCCGGTGTCGTGTCGATGGAATATAAGCTTAATGGGCCTAATTTTGCAACGGTCAGTGCTTGCGCTTCCGCCTTGCATTCAATGTCGGTGGGAGCCATGCTTATAGAAACAGGGAAGGCGGATGTCGCGGTAGTCGGAGGGGTTGAAGCGGCCGTGAACGTTGCGGGTATTGTCGGTTTTACAAATATGATGGCTCTTTCAAAGCGAAACGGTGAACCGGAAAGGGCAAGCAGACCTTTTGATAAAGACCGTGATGGATTTGTTTTAAGTGAGGGAAGCGGCGTATTGATCTTTGAATCCGAAGAGCATGCGAAGAAAAGAGGCGCGAAGATATATGCCACTGTGAAGGGATACGGTATGTCTTCGGATGCACATGATTTCAGTGCTTCCGATCCGGAAGGAATAGGACCTGCACTGGCGATGACAAGGGCTCTTGACGCTGCAGCCATGTTACCGGGTGATATAGAATTGATCAGCGCACATGCAACGGGAACTCCTCTCGGGGATATTTCTGAAGCAAAGGCGATCCAGAAGGTCTTTAAAGGCAGTCAACCCATGGTTCAGGCGACAAAATCACTGATTGGGCATGCTATTGCGGGTTCAGGTGCAATAGAAACAATCGGGGCCATTCTTCAAGCTGAAAATGGATTTGTGCATGGGATGCCGAACTTAAATACGGTCGATGAGGAAATTGGTGAGATGAACTATACCTTCAAGAATAAGGCCGAAAGATTCAGGACGATTTTAAAAAATTCATTTGGTTTCGGTGGTCAGAATGCTTCTATAATTTTTGAGGTGATAAGATGAAGAGCATGAATATCGATGAAGTGATGAACTGCCTTCCCCATAGATATCCCTTTCTGTTGATAGACTTTGTTGAGGAATTGACGGATGAAAGGATCGTTGCCGTTAAAAATTGTACGATCAATGAGCCTTTTTTTCAGGGCCATTTTCCGAATTATCCGATTTACCCCGGAGTATTACAACTCGAAGGGATCGCGCAGGCAGCCGGTATTTTTCTGAAGGAACGATTTGGTGATGAATTTGATGATAATCAGATTCCGCTTTTTATAGGAGTTGACAAAGCTCGTTTTAAAAGTGAAATCAGACCGGGTGATATTCTTAAATATGAAGTGAAGCTTGAGGATAAGCGTGGTGCTCTATTCTGGGTTAATGGCAAGATAACCTGTGGAGATAGGATCTGTACGAAGGCTAAATTGATGCTTGGATTTAAATCTGAATAAAAATAAATCGGAGGGTGACAAACTGATGACACGAGAAGAGATATTCAAAAAAGTTCAGGAGACTCTTGTAGAAAACCTTGATCTCGAAGAGAGTGACATTACGGAAGATGCGGTTTTATCGGATGATCTTGATGCCACTTCGCTTGAACTTGTAGACCTTGTAATGGATCTTGAAAAGCAGCTGAAGACGAGAATTGAACTGGAAGAACTTACAGAACTTGAAACCGTAGGTGACGTCGTAGATTTGATTGAAAAAAAGGTAAAGGAAAAAGAAGTGCCGGAATCACGGAATATTGAGAAAGAAGAAGAATAAAAGGCCCATAAAGGGCCTTTTATTTTAAAAATTTATCACACTGGTTATTCCTATTCGTGGAGAAGTTAATGTGTTGAA
>ERZ795048.120-NODE-120-length-82563-cov-9.366474_pt1 | contig 82563 bp, 76 predicted proteins | sample MGYA00375132_ERZ795048 | MGnify/ENA primary metagenome ERZ795048 (study PRJEB30177, sample SAMN05720225) | activated sludge metagenome | isolation source: Anaerobic digester | place: Hong Kong | collected 2014-12-17 ...
ACGAGATGGTACGAAGTGACTGGAGTTCAGACGTGTGCTCTTCCGATCTAGGTATATACCAGGAGCAGGAAAAGCGGTATTGAAACCAGCGCGCCGTACACGGCAAAGGTTCCGGTCGCGAAGGCCCTGATGTATACGATGAAGAAAAGAATGAATATGACCCATATGGTTGCGGTGAAGGTCGCGCCGATCGCCCCGTATTTAAAGGGGATTTTCGTGTTGGGAATTACAATGTATGTGAAAAGGAACAGTATCCAGATAAACAGGAAGGGCGCGAAAAAGTTCAGGAGCATGCCCAGGAAGGGGCTCCCTGAAGTACCGCGCCAGGTCGATCCCCTGTCAGGTGACATCATGATGAGGCCGTTGTTTCCCGCTGCGAGGAGCTTCCCGCCGCTGAAGAAAATCCTGCTGACCAGGTCGGTTGAGAGATACTGTTTTTTCCAGTTTTCCCCGCTGTCAATAGTGTGAAGCAGAATGCCCTTGCTCCCGCCGATGAATCCCTCCTGCGAAGAGATAAACACTCCCGACGTGTAACTGTTCTGCATGAATGAGCGTGGTTCCCAGGTCTTGCCGCTGTCATCGCTTTTGACAATCAGGCCGTTGTCCCCGGTGATCCATACGCTGTCACCGTTAAAGAACACGCTGTTGAGGTCGCTCATGATGTTTCCCCTGCGCGCCGGCGGGACCTGCCGCACTTCCCATGACGCGCCGCTGTTTTCGGTGAACAGCACTGTACCGCGGTTCCCGGCGGCGACCCCTCTGGAGCCGTTAAATGCCACTGCGTTGAGGTTCGCGGTGGTTCCGTCCATTGACTGTGCCTGCCAGGACCTTCCTCCGTCGGAGGTGTTGAGGATCACGCCGCTGTCCGCCGCGATGAATCCCGTGTTTCCGTCAAGCATGAAGATGTCGTTAAGGCTGAAGTCGCCGAGCTTTCTGAATTCCCACGAGTCGCCGCCGCTTTCACTCAACAGGAGTATGCCTTTGTCCCCGGTGATCCACGCCTTTTCGCCGAGAAACTGCATGTCCAGGTATTTGAATTTTTTAAATTCAATGGTGCCGGTCTGTTCTTCCCGGAGCTTCAGGCTCTGTGATGCCGTATCAAAGCGGTAAATTTTCTGATTATCAAAATCGATGCTGTCCAGGGAAAGCTCGTCGAATTCAAGCGACGCCGGGTCGCCTTTGATTATTGTATTCTTGCTTCCCGCGACCCAGATATCTTTTCCTGAAAAGGCAACGGCCGCGTAGTTCGGCGATGAGAAGACCTGCTGGACCTTGGTTGCAGCGGTCGCGCCCGCGATGATCAAGATCGGGCCCAGGGTCAGGGCTGCCCAGTAATAAACGACTTTCAGGAAAATGGGGCGGTGGGTCTTGATTTTCCAGATATCGTTCAGTGATTTTTCCAGTGACCTGAGGGTCGCTGTCGCGGAAAAGATCATGATCACCGAACCGATTATTCCGATTTTACCCGCGTTGTCGATCAGTCCGGATATCGCGGCAAAGACCGGGTCAATGTTGACTTTGATATTGTGTTCGAGCAGAAACAGGGAAATCTTGTTGAAAAAGACCTCTTTCTGGCCCCCGACCCCGGCGAATACCGAATACACGGTGAGAATGACCGTCAGCGTGGGTACCAGGGACACGATGCTCGTGTAGGCAATGGCTGATGACTTGGTCATGCCGTCGTCATCCATGAACTTTTTAAATGAGGCAATAATAATGCTGACCAGATAAGGAGCCCGGTGTTCACCGCTTTCCCGGGGATACAGGAGCCGAAATCGTTTCAGGATGGTATTCATCCCCGTTGTTGTTTTTGTTTTTATGGAAAAAAGAAACCCGCCGGATTGTTTCTGGTTTTCAGTCATGGGGCGCTCCTGTGGTATTGGATTGTTACGTATGCATTATAAGCGGGATATCAGGAATGTCAATTCCATTAAGGAGATTTTTAATTTGACAAAATAAAGGTGCTTTACTAACGTGTCTAACCTAATCTAACTAAAAAGGATGTGATTCTATGACCACGCCATTAGAAGTGGACGTCAACGGCGATATCGAGAAAGCTTTTAAAAACCTGAAAAAGAAAATGGCCTTTGAAGGTATCTTTAAGGAACTCAAGCGGAGACGATATTACGAAAAACCGAGCGAAGAGAAAAAACGAAAACGCGAGGAAGCTGAAAGACGACGACTGAAGAAAATTCGCAGAATGAATGCGGGCCAGTCCAGGGGCAAAAAAGGCAGAGGCGGACGGTTCGGCGGTGACTCCATGTAACGGTCATTACAATCAATTAAGGAAATCCGGCTTGTCCGGATTTTTTTATGTCCTCGTAGAGGTGCGGAAACCGTGAAGTCGCATTTTCACGGTTTCCGGCCTTAAATGGTTTTTAGAGAGAAGAACGGAACTTCAGATAATCATCCGCGCATTGCTTCGGGTCTTCGAGCATGGGCAGATGCCCGATTCCGGGCATGATGATCACTTCAGATTTCGGGATCAGCCCGTGAAGGATGTCGGCGGTCGCGGGGTTGATTGCCCGGTCTTCCTTCCCCCACACAATCAGCGTCGGAACTGGCGAGCCCTTGATCCGGTTTTCAACGGAATCGGCGGTAATCTGTTTGAAGATGCGTCCTTCCAGTTCGAAATTGTTGATGCGCTCCCGGGCCATTACCCTGAGCATGGGACCGGGGATGGGCGGCGGGTCATTCATCACGAAATCGAATATTGCGATGAACTCGTCTTCGGTTGCCGCCATGAGGGGATTTTTCCCAGTTTCACTGATAATTTTTTTCAACTCACTTTTCGGTGCTGACCACACCCCTCCCGGGTCCAGGAGCCACATGCTCTTGACCTCGCCGGGGAATGCGGCAGCGTATGCCATGGAGATATGGCCTCCCATTGAGCTGCCTCCCAGGTGAATGCCGGTAATCCCCAGTGCCTGTGCCAGGGACCTGAGGCGGCGGGCCTGGGCGGCCGAGGAATAGTCGGCGTCAGCGGGGTGGGCCGACTCGCCGAAACCGATATGGTCGGGAATGATGACCCGGTAACGGGGCGTGAGGTAGCGGGCTATGAGCGTGAAGTTCCCCTTGTCCGCGCCGAAACCATGGAGAAGCATCAGCGGCTCGCCCGTGCCGCCTTCACAGTACACGTAGCGCAGCCCGCCGGGCAGCGTGATTTCCTTACGCTCGAGGCCCGACATCGCGCGCCCCGCATCCAGAATAATGCCCGTGGCTTTTTCAGGCGCGATGTAGAGAAAGCCCACACCGCTTACGACGATAAGAGACACGATAATGATGAGGTATTTTATTGTCCGCATGATGTACTCCCTGTTCCGGTTAATGGTTGTGAAATGACACTGGAAAGAATATGTGATTGATACTGTGCCGATGAGTTTACCTGCCCGGACTGATTTGTCAATACCGAAACATAAAAACCGGTCAAGATTCTTTTTATGGCCCATTCCGGAATGGTGGGATTTAAATGTCAAAAAAGCAAGGTGAAAAAGATGGCCACAGAGTCACGGAGTACACAGAGTAAAATGCAGGTTTTTTTTGTTACGGACACGAGCTGAATTTTTTCAAAGCATACATGCGGATGAAACGGGATGGGGCGTGGATACGTTTACTGTTTACTCTGTTATTTCGAATCGCGCAGCGATGAGAAATTTTAATCCGTACAATAGATTTCTCCCCGATTGAAATGACATTTTTATACCTGTGTGCTCTCCGTGTCTCCGTGGCGGTCTTTCTCAAAAATTCGAAAAGAGTGCTCTTTAATAATTAAGATTTTAAGGGCGGGGATGACCGGAGCGTGGTGCCGTTTCTCTGCGCGCAATTAGTATTTGACGATAAACCGGCCTCATGCGTACACTCTCCCTGATGACAAAATCAGGCGACACCATCAGCCCTCTTGCCGAGCGGTGCAGGCCTTCGAGCCTTGAGGAATTCATTGGCCAGGAACACCTGCTCACCGGGAAAAAAATCATCCGTTCCATGATCGACGGCGGAGAGGCCTTTTCACTTATTCTCTGGGGCGACCCCGGAACGGGAAAGACGACCCTGGCGCGCCTGATCGCGCAGTACTGCTCCATGGATCCGCATTTCCTCAGCGCGATCTCGGCAGGGGTCGCGGACGTGCGCAAGGTCATCGAGATCGGCAGGGAGAACAGAAAAAACGGGACGCAGACCCTGTTGTTTCTGGATGAAATTCACCGTTTCAACAAGGCGCAGCAGGACTCGGTGCTTGCCTCGGTGGAATCCGGTGACATCGTGCTGATCGGGGCCACGACGGAAAACCCTTCCTTCAACGTGATCTCTCCTCTTCTCTCGCGCACCAGGGTGTTGAAACTGCGCACGCTTACCGCGGATGAGCTGGTAACGATACTGGACAACGCCGTTTCCAGGGACGAGGCCCTGGCCAGTGGAGGCGTTACCTTTGCCGAAGGCGTCAAGAGCATGATGGCCGCGGCCGCGGGGGGAGATGCCCGCAGGCTGCTGAATATTCTCGAGACCGCGTTTTCACTGAGCGAATCCGGTCATATTGAAAAACAGCATGTCGAGGAAGCGGTGAAAAATTCCATGCTCTACTATGACCGGGCAGGGGACCGCCATTACGACACCATATCGGCGTTCATCAAGTCCCTTCGCGGCTCTGACCCCAATGCCGCGGTGTATTATCTCGCCCGTATGATCCTTGCCGGAGAGGACCCGCTCTTCATCGCCCGCAGGATGGTCATCTTCGCCTCAGAGGATATCGGCAACGCCTCTCCGACCGCGTTGAACCTGGCAGTGTCAACCATGACCGCGGTGCAGAATATCGGGCTTCCCGAGGCCGAGATTATCCTGTCCCAGTGCGTGACGTTCCTTGCCTCATGCCCCAAGAGCAATGCGTCGTATCTTGCCATCAAAAACGCCAAGTCAACCGCGTCCCGCTTGTCCGGCGAAGTCCCTCTGCATCTGCGCAACGCGCCGACCTCTCTTATGAAAGAAATGGGCTACGCGACCGGATATAAATATCCTCATGATTTTACCGGCCATTTCGTGCGTGAGGTATACCTTCCAGAGGAAATCAACGGCGCGGTGTTTTATGAACCCTCACAGGAGGGAGGAGAAAAGGCCATTGCTGAACGCCTTGCCCGCCTGTGGCCGGACAAATACCGGGGATAAATTTTTCTTGCTATATTCCAATCCTGTTATACACTATGACCTGACACCTGCATAAATTTGTAAGATCCAGACAGTAAAGAATCTATTCAACGCCGGGTAATCAAAACATTATAAAAGAGCAGGATGAAGAAAGGAGGAATCAATGAATTTATTAGCACGTGTTGCGGGTTTTATTCTGGTTCTTTCCTGCTTTTTAATCACCGCCTGTATTGAAAACAGCGCCACGATCACGGTCACCAATGACACCGACGGCACCCATGTGGTGAAGTTTGACGGGCACGGCTCCAAGACCCTTGCCGCGTATCAGGTTTATGAATGGGACATCGATTGGGAAACCCAGCCTCATGAGGATACTAAACATGAATTTTCTGTATATGTTGACGGTTTATACTGCACCAAGTATCACGTCTGGGACGGTGATGACGACCGTGAATTCAGCACCTACTACTGTGTTACCTATGGCAGCGATTGATAATTTTCATGCGTGAAAAGAACATCCCCCCTGAAATAAACTTTAAAAAAGACGGAGTTCAGTATTGCTGGCTTGGCACTGCCGGAGTGTATATTTGCGACGGAAAGAACGGCTTCGTGATTGATCCCTATGTGAGCAGACACGGCATGGCACGCGTATTTCTCGGCCTGCCGTTAAAGCCGGAGCTTTGCTTGATCAAACAGTGGGCGGATGTCCTGGGCAATCCCGGTTATGATGCTGTTCTGGTCAGCCATTCGCATTTCGACCATCTTCTTGACGCGCCGTTTTTCGCGCTCGAGCGCGGCGTTCCCCTGACCGGATCATCCAGCACCGCGATGGCGGGCCGGGGGTACGGGCTTGACCGGGCCCTCATCGATGAAGTCAGGCCCGGTGATTCGCGGGCATACGGCGATTTTACCGTTACCTTTATTGAAAGCGCGCACGGGCCCGCCTTTGCCGGAAGGATCCCGTATCCGGGAGCGATCGGCGCGCCGCTGGTGCCGCCGCGGCCGGCCACAGCCTACCGCCTCGGCACGACTTTTTCTTTTCTGGTAGAACATCCTCTGGGAACGGCGGTGCATCACGGCAGCGCCGGTTTTATCAAAGGCATGTATGACGGCATCAGGGCGGATAAAATTTTTCTCGGCATCGCCGGCCGCGGCGGGAACACCGCTGAATACATCGAGAATGTCGTCATCCCCCTGCAAGCCCGAACCGTTATTCCGGTGCACTTTGATAATTTTTTTCGCCCCCTGAATGCGCCCATGAAATACGTTCCCGGCCTTCACCTCAAGGAATTCCTTGAAACCGCTTCCCGGTATAACTCGTTTGATATCGTGTTTCCCCCTTTTGTCAGCTCTTCCTCATTTGAAGCACAGACGCTTTTCAGCGGGAATTAATGGCAACGCATTCCTCCGGGAATGAATTCATAGAATTCAAATAAATCTTCTTGATAAAAATTTTTATTAATGCGATCCATGGCCCAGGCCCGCTGCAGCAGGCGGGCCATGTAAACAGCAGGGAGCTTCTCATGAACAACGACAGGGAACAACTTTTCAATCTTCTCTACACCAGGTCTTTTATGTACCGCGAAGACCCTCCGTTCAAGCTCGTGTCCGGAAGGGAGAGTTTTTATTATTTTGACTGCAAGGGCACGACCCTTCACGGCGAGGGGGTCGCCCTTACGGGTAAGGTCATGTTCGAAGCGCTCAGGCCGCTTATTGAAAAAGGGGCGATTCAGGGCATCGGGGGGCTTACCCTCGGGGCAGACCCCATAAGCGTTTCAACCGCCATCGCGGCCTTTCACCAGGGGATGCCCGTATCTCCGCTGATCGTGAGAAAGGAGCCCAAGAAACACGGCACGCAGAAATGGATCGAGGGAGATCTCGAGAACGTGAAAGGGGTCGTCGTCATTGACGATGTCATAACCACGGGCGGCTCCACGATCACCGCAATCGAACATATGCGCGAGTCAGGCCTTACCGTGGTTAAAGCGGCGGTGGTTGTTGACCGCGAAGAGGGCGGGCGCGAGAACATTGAAAAAACGGGCGTGGAAGTGATCTCCCTGTTCACCAGGAGTGATTTTGACCGGCGAAGGCTCGGCCGCTAAAACCGGCGGGGGCCCTATAAAATGCCGAACCCGAACGTGGTGCCAAGGGCAAAACTTCTGTCTCCCTCGTCAAAGAAATCGGTCATCAAGAGATCGATGTTCAGTTTTAACAGGTCATCGCCCTTGAGGACCGCGATCCTGAACCCGGTGCTGAAGGAGCCCCTTCGCGCGTGGGTCGAGCCATTGGGGTCAACCGAATACGAGTAATTTGCAAAGTCGTTTATCCAGTGCAGATAGTGCTGCAGAAAGTCGGGAAACAGGTCAAGGTCGAATCCCATGGAAAAGTCGAGGTCGCTGTTATAGTATCCTCTTCCAAGGGTCTTGCCAAAAACGATGGATGTCTGGATCGGCATGCCGAAAAATTCTCCCAGGTAGGTGAAAGCAAAATATATCTGGCCGAACGGCTCAATCGCGTCATTGCGGCTGTACCTGATTCCCTGGACCGTTGACCCGAAAGCAAGGGCCGCGTTCCCGGCATTGTAGAAGTTCCATTTCACATGGAAGAGAAAATCATCCCCCCCTGAATCCTGCGCGTCATAGATGAAACCGACTTCGGCCTGTTTTAAAAAACAGATGCTGATTTTGGGGATATGGCTGAAATCGTTATCCGCTATGAAATGGTAGCCGAAATCAATTGCGAGGTCTGCATCCTCCCATCCTGTTTTCGCTGCGGGAGTGTTGATCATTCCTGTCGCGCCCCCGATTCCCGCGCTGTTATAGGTAAGGGCCGCGGCGTGTGCTGCGGGAATGATGAACAGAATCAGTAAAATTAAAATAAAGATCCAACCTGTTTTCTTCATTTTTTCTCCTGGAGCTCTGAGATTTTTTCTGATGCCATAATTTTAACGCCGGACTTGAAAGTGACGCTATATTCAAATTTTACCGTTGAAAAAGAGGTAAACCTGATCCTGTAGAGCGCGTTCGGCTCGATCTTTTCCAGTGGGTCGTTTTCTTGTGAACAAATGGTTACTTCCCTGGAGTATTCCCAGTTTTTATCATAATTTCTGGCCAGTTCGTAATAGTTATAGCGGCCGAGGTTTTTTCCGTATTTTGCTATGTCGACCATGCGTTCAACGATAAAATAAATTTTCATTGACCGGTATTTGGGGCTGATTCCCTGGTCAAGATATCGGGCTGAGAAGCTGATTTTCAAACAGGAAACCGGCTTTTCCGGTTTAAAATACATTTCATAGGTTTCCTCACGGTCAATGCGTTCGTTCGAGATCTGCTGGCTGGAGATCATGCCGTTCATGGTCTGTTCATCCGCGGCCCCGTTTTTTTGCATGGTGGTACATGCCTGGAAAGAGCACAGGGCGATTATTGCCGGGAAAAGAAGCGTTTTTATAATCATATAAGGCATTTATGGCTACCGGTACGGAATTTTTTTACAGTATACAGAGCTTACTTTTTTTGTAAAATAAAAAAATTCTCCTTGCCATGTGCCCCGCTGCTCCATTTAATTATTTTTCTGGCAATTATGCCTGCAGCCTTTAACGGTTTATCTGCTCCTAAATAATTATCGGATGAATCTATGTTTCTGAAATCAATGGAATTGTTCGGCTTCAAGTCCTTCGCCGACAGGACCCAGGTCGAATTTGAATCCGGCATTACCTGTATTGTCGGGCCGAACGGCTGCGGCAAATCGAACGTGGTTGACGCGATCAAATGGGTGCTGGGCGAAAAGCAGGCCCGGAACATCCGCGGCATAACCATGGAGGACATCATCTTCTCCGGAACGGAACAGCGGAAACAGGTTTCGCTCGCGGAAGTTTCCCTTACCATTGACAACAGCCAGCGTATTCTTGATTTTGATTCAGACTCGGTGACCGTGAGCCGCAGGGTCTTCCGTGACGGTGAATCCGAATACCTGATCAACAAGTCCCCGGTCAGGCTCAAGGACATAGAAAAGCTGTTTCTGGACACGGGAATCGGCAAGTCTTCATATTCGGTCATGGAGCAGGGCAAGATGGACCTTATCCTTTCAACCAGGGCCGAGGACCGGCGTTATATTTTTGAAGAAGCCGCCGGCATTTCCCGGTACAAGCTCCAGAAAAAGGAGTCCCTGAAAAAACTCCAGGAGACCGGTGAAAACCTGAACCGGATCAATGACATCATCAAGGAAATCGAGCGCGAGAAGGACCTCAAGGCGAAGCAGGCCGAGCGCACCAAAAGTTATCTCGCTCTCAGGTCACAGCTTACCGATCTTGACGTGAAGATCAGCTATATCCGGTACACGGAATACCAGTCGAAACAGGAAAAAATCCAGGAACAGATCGACAGGATGCAGAGGGAGCGCGAGGCCATATCGGCGCGCGTGTCCACGATTTCGGCTGATAACGAGAAGGATGAAAAAAGAAAGAATGACCTCCAGCACCAGCTCTTTGAACTGGAAAAACGGCTGCACGCCTACAAGATCAGGGTCGAGGACATTGATTCGAAAACCGAAAAGAACCGCGAGATGATCGGCGAGCAGCAGGCCAGGAAGGAGTCCCTTCAGAAAAAAATCGAAGAGCGTTCCAGGAGCCGCAAAGACCTGCTTACTGAAAAGGAAAGGACGGTCGCGTCGGGAATTGAAATACGGCAGAAGATCAAGGACGACAACGAGCGCCTGGAGAAATTTTTTGAAACCCGCAAGAGAAAGATCGCTTCCATACACGGGCTCCGCGATAAGATCGAGAAGAACAAGGCCTCCATCTCCGACAGTGAAGAACGTCTGAAGTCATTGCGCGGCGAACTCGAGGTCGTAATCAAACGCCTGGTCGACGCCATCGATAAAAGAAAGGCCGAGCTGCAGGACTCTGAAGATGAAAGGAACCGGGTCCTTGACCGCATCCATACAAGCTTTAAAGAAGTCGAGTCCTTCCTGGGCAGGGCAATACAGAGCCTTGAATCAGGCATCACCGAGGAGGCCCTTGCGGCGCTTCGCGCTATTGATCTTGCTTCACTGAAAAGTGATTTTCTTGTTTTCCAGGGTTATGAAGACGGGTTCCGTTCCATCCTTTTTGACAAGGCCGGTATCCATGCGGAGAAACAGGTGCTGGACGGCAAAATTGGCTCAGAGACCAAAGCTATTGACGACCTGCGCACGGACATAGCCATGCTTGAAGAGTCCATAAGAAACGAGCAGGATGAGCTCGAGGACGTAAACGGCATGATAACCAAAGTCGAGAAAGACCTGTCCCGAAACGAGAACGAAAAAGACTGGATCGAAAAACACATACTGTCCCTGGACCATCAGATCAGGGACGTTGACAAGCAAATTGAAAGCTACGGCGAAGACATGAACCGCAGCGACCGGGCCATTGAAAATTTCAGCAAGGAAATACAGGAGTGGGAGGCCCGCCTGATCGAGTTCAACGAGCGCAGCCAGTCCCTGATGCAAAACATCCGTGAAACCACTGAGAAGCGGACCGAGATTGACCGCCGCATTGTCGAGCGCAAGAGCCTGAGTAAAAAGGACGAAGAGGAGCTTGAAAAGATCATTGAAAAGATCGGCTCTCTTGACAAGTCCCAGGTTGAGTTGATCTTTAAAAAGAACAGCATTGAAGACCATCTCTGGGTCGAATATGAGAAGAAAGTATCGGAGATGAAAAACATTTCGGCCGGCTCGTTTCAGCTGAACGACCTTCAGCAGCAGATGCAGGAAGTGAAAAAGAGCATCAGCGACCTGGGCCCGGTCAACAACCTCGCCATCGAAGAATACCGCGATTTAAAAAAGCGCTTCGAGTATTACATCAACCAGAAAAAGGACATTGAGAAAGCCCGCGAAGACATTATTTCGGTAATCGAGGACATCAATAAAACCTCCATAGAAATTTTTCTCTCGACCTTTAAGGAGATTCAGAAGAATTTCAGCGAAGTGTTCAGGCGCCTGTTTGAAGGGGGGGACGCTTCTCTTGAGCTCGTTGAGCAGGAAAATGTCCTTGAATCCGGAATTGACATCATGGTGCGCCCTCCGGGGAAAAAGCAGAAGAACATAAACCTCCTTTCAGGGGGAGAACGGGCCCTTACTGCAATAGCCCTTCTTTTCGCAACCTATATGGTCAAGCCTTCGCCGTTCTGTTTCCTTGATGAAATAGACGCGCCCCTTGACGAGGAAAACATCAGCAGGTTCGTGAAAATGCTGCGCGAGTTCTCCCGGGGCACGCAGTTTATCATTGTCACCCATAATAAAAAGACTATGAGTATTGCTGAATCAATTTATGGTGTTACCATGGAGGAACCGGGTATATCGAAACTGGTCTCATTGCGTATGGAAAAACTGGAAAAGAAGCAGGCTGAAGCGGGTTGAACCCTAAAAATTCAATAATAACTTGACAAAATCAGCAGTTTTTTTCATTATTAATACAATTGTACACGGTAATTCACTGGAGGATAAACACCGGCACAGGGCTTAGCGGAGGGCCCTGCCGCTGAACACAATGGAGGGTGTATTATGAAAGTATCAATTGACGCAATACTCGGTTCAGCGCAGCGTATAAATAATCAAAGACAGGTTGAAGAAGATACCCTTGACAAGCGTAAAAAAGAAGTCAAGGGCGATTCGGTGTCTTTGACCAGCAAGATCGACACCAGGCTTGACAGCATCGACCGCGAATTCCGTGAAATCCAGTCATCACTCACCAAAAACCAGATAATCCGTGACGGCATTGACCAGCTTAAAAACGATTACGGCCGCGGCGGACAGAACATGCAGCAAATAATGGACAATGTGACCTTTGAGGGCAATCGTGTTCTCCGTTCCTTTGTGGGCGACGGGGTGACTGAGGATGTTCTGAACAACCGGGGAACCAGGATCAATGATATGATAACAACCGATGTGGACCGCCTGAAAAAACTCCAGGTGGAACTCGATAACATAATGGCCTCCAACCTCGCCAGTACCGAACGCGCAGAGAACATCATGGTCAATGTCGACCGCGCCTTTGCCGAAGCCGGGCCTACCGGTGTCGCGAACATTTCGAGCGTTCGCCCGGACGCGGTCATGCGCCTTATAAAATAGCGGTGATCATTAAATCAGCGAAGCAGAGCCCGGTCGTGAACCGGGCTTTTTTTATTAAGGAGTGACTTTCCTGATTCGTGCTGTGGGCACGTAGAGGGTGTTTTTAGCGAAATCATCCTCGATAAGCGCGTCTTTCCCATTGACGACATGAATATTGTCCAGTCGAAGACGCGCGTCCCTGACAGAAAATCCGATTTTACCCGTAAGCTGCTGGGCAACCGTGCCCGTGAGCAGCTTTTTGCCGTTCACTGTCAGCGAGACCGTCTGGCCTTTGATGGTCACGGAACAATCAAGCGGCCCTTTCCAGGGGATGTCCGTTTTTGTTGATGCCAGCCTGGTGATGACGTAATTGTTTTTTTCGCTGAAGCTTCTGGTCTCGTCTTTGCGTGCGGAGCGTATGAGCTCGATCCTGGTGATTTTTTCAGCGGTGCCCGCAAGCCTGAACCCGTAAAATGAGTAGTAATAGTGCTGCTTCGGGCTGGTTACCGCGAACGAGACCATGAATCGCGGTTTGCCGATCCCGGCGGGGATGATTTCAGCGGTGAACCCTGTCTCGGTAAAGCCCCCGACCTGTGCCACGCTGACCACGGTGTTGTAATTCATCAGCTCGTGGTAGTCCCATCGTACGGCCCGGTTGCGTTTCTCGACCAGCGCGCCGCCGGCCACTGCCCAGTCGCCGTTGATGCAGAACCACAGCGGCGCTGCCGGTTCCGGTGCGGGTCCCGCATCCGTAATTTCAGGAGAGGCGCACGCGGTAAGGAAGAGAATTATGATATACGATACATATTTTTTTATCACCATCAATGACTTCCGGGTAAAACTGTTATATACCGTCAAAGCCATCAATGGTCAGGGTTTCCGAATCGCCTTCATTGAGAATAAAATTACGCTCACCGTCGCTTACAATTCTATAAGTAGTACCACCTGATACAGCCAGTCCCTGTCCGTTCAGCAGGTCGACTTCCTTGAATTCCGTGACCGCATTTTCATCATAGGAGCCAGACCATGTCTGGTCAACACTTGAGTCTTCATAGTTGACCCACTTTATTTCAGAAACGGTATCTTCCTGCTGGTTATTCCAGCGCAGCTCGGTTGCCGTGTCTTCCTCGTTGCACGAAGGCAGCAGCGCCAGGGCACAGGTAAGTGACAGAATAAGGGCAACGGTTGTATTTTTCATGGCTTTCTCCTCGGTCAAAATATGGTTATAGTACCTGTTTTTATGGGAGTATGTCCCAGCGGTGTAAGAGTACATCCCGGGCAAGGGGAAGGTCAAGATTTTTTTAAAGGTGCCGGAGCTTTGTCCTGGCGGTTCAATACATATTATCATCCATGCCAGGGACTGAAATACACAGAAAGTAAAATTTTATTCTGATCTGATTTCCTGCTTGACTATGCCCGGGATTATGTCACTCTTATGGGCAATTCCATGGTAAAGGTGCTCCGTATGCCTGCAGCGCGACAACACAGAAAGATCTCCGTACCGCTCATGATTATGGCCGTGTGCCTTCTGGTAACCGTATTTTTTTTGAGGCTTCTCTTCTCCGGGGAAACCCCTGATCCGAATCCGATTGTGATCAACCCCGGAAGCCCCGGAGGTGGTGCCGCTGAATCAGGGTGGAAGGCCGTAATGGACACGCGCCAGATCTATGAATGGGGAAGGAGCAGGGGCCTGTACCTGGTTGAAGACCGTCCCCCCCTGCAGGACGGCAGGGCAGGGTTTTTCAGTGAATCAGGAACCTCGGTCACGGTCAGGGGCCTGGACCCTGACCGGAAATACCGGCTCTGGATCGATTTTGTGACCTTTATAGGCACCGGTGACGGAACATTTTTTTCGCCGTTAACGCTTACGATTAAAAATCTTCGAACAGGTAAAGAAAGCTCCCGGCAGATCAGGCTTCGTGAAATTGAGGCCTTTTCTCTTTTTACGATGAATATTCCGTTTGAAATTTCCGCGGGCAGTGATATTATGATTGAATTCCGGGAGGACGCTCCTGTATATGGGGGCTGGGGCCTCTGGGACATGATCATAAGCGACAGGGGGCAGATTCCTGAAACAATCCCCGTTGAACCCGGTGAACGGCCTGAAATGAAAGTCAGGGTCGGGCCGGTGGAATAAAAAATTTCACGTATCACGTTTTTTTTTTGACAAAGATACGGCCTGTTTTTTTAGATAGCAATACAATAAAATGTTTTTCTCTGTGAAATTGAATGATATTTTATGTATATTACTATGAGTTTGATATCTATTAATTCATAATAACAGGGTGATGTTATGGCGAAGGACAATTATGAAAAAGATTATGATGATGAAGTATATGAAGACGACTATTATGATGAACATTACGAAGAAGAAGAGCTGATAGAGGACGAAGAAGCGAGGGATGATTTTGACCCTGGCGACGATTCAGAGCCGGAAGATGATGAATACTGGGACGATGAAAAAAAGGTCCACGTGAGTTTTGCCTGTGAGGACTGCGATTACCGCTGGGAAGACACAATTATTAAGAAAAAAACCGGCAACCTTGAAGACGAGGATGAGGTCGAGCCGGAAGTTATCTGCCCTATGTGCGGTTCAATGAATATCACCCAAATATGAATGACCGCAGAATAACCATAAAGGGCGCGCGGGAACACAATCTCAAAAATATCAACCTGGAAATCCCCAAGGACAGGCTGGTGGTTATAACCGGCCTGTCAGGTTCGGGAAAATCGTCACTTGCCTTTGATACCATTTACGCGGAAGGCCAGAGGCGCTATGTTGAGTCCCTGTCGTCGTATGCGCGCCAGTTTCTCGGGCTTATGGAAAAGCCGGATGTTGACTATATTGACGGCCTCTCGCCGGCGATCTCCATTGAACAGAAAACCACGCACCGCAATCCCCGCTCAACGGTCGGTACCGTTACCGAGATATATGATTATTTCAGGCTTCTCTTCGCCAGGATCGGCGTGCCGTATTGTTATCAGTGCGGCAAAAAAATAACATCCCAGTCGCTCGACCAGATTGTCGAGTCGCTTCTCACGCATGAAAACGGAACGAAGCTGCAGGTGCTCGCGCCCCTGGTAAGGGGAAGGAAGGGAGAGCATGCGGACCATTTCAAAAAAGCGAAGGAGAAGGGCTTCGTGCGCGTCAGGGTTGACGGGGGGATGATGACCCTGGATGAGCCCATCCGTCTTGACAAGAAAAAGAAGCACACGGTCGAGATCGTCGTTGACCGCCTCGTGATAAAGGAAGGCATCAGGGCCCGGCTCGCTGATTCGGTTGAAACCGCGATGGAGATGTCCGAGGGGCTTATCACGGTTCTGGTCAATGACGAGGAGAAGCTTTTTTCCACCGTGCTTTCATGCCCTGACTGCGGGATTTCCATCCCCGAACTCTCTCCCCGGATGTTTTCTTTCAACAGCCCTTACGGCGCGTGCGAAAAGTGCAGCGGCCTCGGGTTCATCCTTCAATTTGACCCTGACCTTGTGGTCTCTGACCCTGAAAAGTCGCTCTATGACGGCGTACTGGAGGTGTGGGGAAAGACGACCAGCTACTGGTACCTCGAGCAGATCCAGGCGCTTGAGAAAAACCTCGCCTTTGACGGGCACCGCCCCTGGAAAGAGCTCCCCAAACGGGTAAGGGACATCATCCTTTACGGGTCAGGCGGCAGCCGGATGGATTACAACATCAAGCGTGAACACTCGGAATACCGTTTCAGCAGAAAGTTCGAAGGCGTGATCCCCAACCTCGAGCGCCGCTATCTTGAGACGAAATCAGAAGACATGCGCATCTGGATGGAAGGGTACATGTCCAACAAGGTCTGCGACAGCTGTAACGGGAAGCGCCTGCGGCCGGAAAGCCTCGCGGTGCGCGTCGCGGGCAAAAGCATAGACCAGATAACCTCCCAGTCGATCGGCCAGAGCAAATCGTTTTTTGAAACGCTCGAACTGGACGAGACTTCAGCGCGCATTGCGTCTCAGGTGCTCAAAGAGATACGGGCGCGGCTCAGCTTTCTTTCCGATGTCGGTATCGATTATATTACCCTTGACCGCGCAGCGGGGACCCTCTCAGGCGGCGAGTCACAGCGGATTCGGCTCGCGACCCAGATCGGGTCGAACCTGACCGGCGTGCTCTATGTCCTTGACGAGCCCAGCATCGGTCTGCACCAGCGTGATAACCAGAAGCTGCTGGACACGCTCAAGCGGCTGCGCGACCTGGGGAACACCGTGATCGTGGTCGAGCACGATGAGGACACCATGCGCCAGGCCGATTATATCGTGGACCTGGGCCCTGGCGCGGGCCTTGACGGCGGCTATGTTGTTGTCGCCGGTACCATAAAGGATATCGAGAAATGCAAAACTTCCCTGACCGGCGACTATCTTTCCGGGAGGAAAAGGATCCCCCTGCCGATAAAAAGGCGTGAGCCCGCAGGCTGCTTTACCCTTAAGGGCGCGCGGGAAAACAATCTTAAAAACCTCGATGTTTCCTTCCCGCTGGGAGTCATGACCGCAATAACCGGTGTGTCCGGTTCGGGCAAGTCGACCCTGGTCATCGATATCCTGTACCGGGCCCTTTCATCGCTGATCATGAGATCAAAGGAGTATCCCGGAAAATTCGATACCATAACCGGAATCGACCGTATTGACAAGGTAATCGATATTGACCAGTCACCCATTGGCAGAACGCCGCGGTCAAACCCGGCAACCTACACCGGGCTTTTTACTCCTATCCGGGACCTGTTTGCCAGGCTTCCTGAATCAAAGGTCAGGGGGTACCGGCCGGGCCGTTTTTCTTTTAACGTCCCCGGTGGGCGGTGTGAATCATGCCAGGGCGACGGCGTAAAAAAAATCGAGATGCATTTTCTTCCGGATGTCTATATTACCTGTGAGGTCTGCAAGGGCAGGCGCTATAACCACGAGACCCTTGAGGTCAGGTATAAGGGAAAGAACATCTATGAGGTACTGGAGATGTCGGTCTCGGAGGCCCTTGTCTTTTTTGAGAGCATCCCCCCGGTAAGGAGCCGTCTTGAAACACTGGAGCAGGTGGGCCTCGGATACATCAAGCTCGGCCAGCCGGCAACGACCCTTTCCGGCGGTGAGGCACAGAGGATCAAGCTTTCAACAGAGCTTTCCAAAAAGGCCACGGGGAAAACCCTGTATATCCTTGATGAGCCGACCACCGGCCTGCATTTTGACGACATCAACAGGCTGATCCAGGTGCTCAACTCGCTGGTTGACCGCGGGAACACCGTGATAATCATTGAGCACAATCTTGACGTGATCAAGACCGCTGACTGGGTGATCGACCTCGGCCCTGAAGGCGGTGATCGCGGCGGCACCGTTGTCGCGGCCGGGACTCCTGAACAGATCGCTAAAAATAAAGCGTCCCATACCGGCCTTTTTCTGAAAAAGGCGCTTGCGCCGTAAGGCGCTCAGCCTGTTAAAATTGTTTTTTATCCCGGCAAATGTGACGATAATATAAAGAGCCTGTGCCTGTCTCGCTGATTCGCGCGCAGGGAACACAGTGAACAAGACGACCTTCCCGCGAGGTGCCTGTTGGAAAATAATTTTTCACGGAAAATCATTCTTTTTTTATTTTTGTTCGTTCTTACAGGAGTTTCCTCGCCGCACCGGATTTATTCGTGGGGCGATGATACCGCATCCTTCGAGATCGCCAAAAAGGATTTTATCAGGGGCCTCGCGTTTTATAACAATATGCAGTATCTTGCGGCTGTCGAGTTTTTCCGCAAGGCGGTATCGCGCTATCCCGATTACCAGACCGCGCGGGAATACCTGGCGCGTTCATACAAGCTCGCCGGCTTTTCACAGGCCGCGATGAAAGAATGGTCAGCCCTTTATGAGTCGAATCCCCAGAATGCCGCGGTTCTCGCGAAAATCGAGACATTGAAGTACCGTGAATCAGCCAGGCGTTCGAGCGGTCTGTCCGGTGACCTTGTTTTCGTGAAGGCCTACGAGTCAAGAAATTACCCGCGTTTTGTTTTTTCGCGGCCGATTGACATAGCGGTAGATAAGGCTAAAAACCTGTACCTTACATCCTTTGAAACAGGCAAACTGGTGATACTTGATTCCAATGGCGAAGGTGACAGGGTGCTTAAACCTTCACTGTCAGGCAGGCTCTACGGGATCGACGTGTACCGGGACCGGATCGCGGTGAGCGATTTTTCCGGGGACCAGGTTCTTATTATGGACCGCGAGGGCAGGGTCCTGCTTAAAATCGGCGGGCCTGGCTCGAAAGAAGGAAGTTTCCACGGCCCCGAAGGGCTCGCTTTTGACCGTGACGGGAACCTCTATGTTGCTGACAGCGGGAACTGCAGGGTGCAGAAGTTCAACGCCGGGGGGGGATTCATCCTCTCCATGGGCAGAAAAGGGCGTTATGACGGCGAGCTTGAAAATCCGTCGGATGTATCACTTTTTGGCGACGATGTTTTTATCGTGGACAGCGGCAACAATAGGCTGGCCCGTTTTGACACGTCCGGAAACTTTATTGAATACCTTCTGAAAGGGGAGCTCGATTCTCCGAGAGGCATAACCGGGGCTCAGGACGGGGTCATCATCGCTGACGAAAAAAAGGGTTACCTCTATTATACGCCCTCATCAGGAACGAAAACATGGCTTTCCTCATGGGGGGATGACAATAAAAAATTCGCCAGGCCTGTCGCCAGCGCCATGGACCGGGAAGGGTACCTGTACTGCCTCGACCATGACCGTGACTCGGTGTATCTTTTTGCCCCGGCAAAAAAGCTTTACACGAACCTTGACGTGGACATAACCGCTGTTGATACTGAACAGTTCCCGGTTATTGCATTTTACCTGAACGTGCGGGACAGAAGAGGTGATCCCGTTTACGGACTGAAACCGTCAAATTTCAATATTATCGAAGACAGCGCGCTGATAAGCAACCACAGCGTTAATTACATCAAGTCACAACAGCAGTCAGCCTCAATGGTCCTGTGCATTGACCGCTCCAGAGAGAACAGCGGCTATCACAATGACATCCCCTGGGTTTCTGAATTTATCATAAAAAAAATGCGCAGGAATGACCGGCTGAAGGTGCTCAACTTTAATCGTGACACCTGGACCGGGAATGATTTTGACTGGAGCGCGCGCCGGGCACGGAAGGCCATATCAGCCAGGGAGTACCGCAGCGGTAAAAATTTCGGTGCAGCCCTGTATAATTCTCTGGGAGACCTCGCGGGAAAGCTCAACCGCAGGGGAATAATCGTGGTCTCTGATGGTAGTGTTGATGATACTTCGTTTTCGACGTATACGGTTAACAACATCATACAGTACGCCAGGGAACATTTCATCCCCATACATGTAATCTCCTTCAGGGAACCTGATCCGGTGCTGGTAAAAATTTCCTCTGAAACAGGCGGCTCATACTGCAAGGCAAGCAGTGTCGATTCCCTCAGGAAAATTTACGACAGGATCCGCGGTGCTGATGAAAACCGATATGTTTTATTATATTCAACGCATAAAAAATCGTCGCTCAAGGGTTACTGGTCTGACGTAAAAATAGAAATTAACCATAATTCACAGAAAGGAGTGGAATGGGGTGGATACTTTGTGCCTTGAAAAAACAGACGGCATGCAGCTGATCAGGCATAATATGGTGAACGGACTTTTTGAAAAAGGCATACCTTCAGGCCCGGTACTGGAGGTAATGTCCGTGCTCCCGAGACATCTGTTCGTTTCCGATGCCTTTCGCTACCGGGCGTATGATGACATATCACTTCCCATTGGATTCGGTCAGACTATCTCAAAGCCGTCCGTGATCGCGCGCATGGTCCATTCTCTCATGCTTACCGGATCGGAAAGGGTCCTGGAAATCGGTACCGGTTCCGGATACCAGACCGCGATTCTTTCGGCAGTGGCGGGAAGCGTGGTCAGTATTGAGCGGATCGGTGAACTCTATGAGCGCGCCAAGTCAGTGATCTCAGGCATGAGCCTCCATAATGTGCGGCTTCTTCATTCGGGTGACTTCAATGATGCAGAGGGATGTTTTGACGCGATAATTGTCGCCGCGGGCGCGGAGATACTTCCGGTTGAGCTGTTGAGCAAGCTGGCTCCGGGGGGAAGGCTCGTCATTCCGGTGAGCAGCGGTTCAGGCCATCGTATCATGCGTTTTTACGTGCTGACTGACGGTCGTGTCATGGAAGAAGAGATCGGCGAAGCGGTTTTCGTCCCCCTTATCATGAATTGATCGTTTATTCCGGAGTATTGATTATTGTTGTCAGCCAGTGAATCGATTTTTCAAACTGTTTTTTACCACCCGCATCGTGTCCATCCTCAGGGTAGACTTCAATGGTTTTTTCGCACATGAGCCTGTTGAACAGGCCGAAAATGCATTCCGCAGGGGATATCCGGTCCTTGATCCCCGTTACGGTCAATACGGGAATTTTCACCAGATCGGAAAAATTAAGCGCGTCAAAATAGGTCAGGTTTGTTTTAATCAGCTTCTTTTTCGTGCGGCTTGCCGCGATGAATTCATTGATCTCAGTGGTAATATCGCTGCTTACCATGTTCTGTGAAACAGGGAGCTCGCAGAATGAGGGCGCGTCAAGCACCATGGCCTTAACCCTGTCAGAATATGCAGCAGCGAAAACACAGCAGGCGGCCCCGAGTCCTTTGCCCATCATGCCGATCGAACTGCAGTCAAGATTTTTAAGAAGCCTGAGCATTTCGATCGCCCGAAGCGTGTCAAGGTACAGACCCTTTACGTAATAACTATCCCTGTCAAGGATGCGTTCAACCATGTATCCCGGTGTCTGCGGTATGTCTTCGTCGTTTTTTGGAAGAGATTCATGCCCTCTGAGTTTCATGATAAAGTATGCTGAACGGTCGTCGAAGAGCCGCGGGTCATATGCGGGTTCTGTGTTGTAATCATGGATGAGAATGATCACTTTTTTCCGGTCGTTCCCGTGCGGGAGATACAACTCTCCGCTGAGGAGAAAACGGTCGCTGCTTTTATAGGAGACATCAAAACAATTGAAACCCGAACCACTTTTTCTTCCGTTTTTTTTCAAAACAGGCTCGATAGGAACGCCTTTGAGTTCACCTGTGGCTTTCTGCCAGAACGAAGTGAAGTCATTCTGGCGGTCCAGTTCAGGAAATCTGAGTATATACCTGTCAAAATTTTCAATAGCCATGTTAGAGGATGTTCAACGCCCTGTGGAGCAGGTAATGATTATTATATAATAAAAAATATAGCGACAGAATCAGCGCACCGGATATTCCCAGAAATACGATAAAGAGCGCCGAATAATGCCCGGTTTTTTTTACCAGGTACCAGGCGATTTTTCCTGCGCCCATTCCGTTTTTTAAAAGACTGATTACTTTTTTTATCAAGGGGTAAATCAGCCCTGCAGCAATAACCGCAAAGATGATGAAAATAACAATCGTGTTGAAAAGAGGGGTTTTCCTGACCGCAAGAAGGGTGATCGGGAAAGCGATGAGGTCCATGACCAGGACCGAAACAAGCGCTGCGGAAACCGTAAACCCGGCAAGTATCGCGAGTTCACGGAAGCGGTGCTTCAGTTTGTCTTTTTCATAGGGACCATCGTAACTCATAAAGAATTATTCCTCGGCATTCTCGTCTGTTTCTTCTTTCTCTTCTTTCCCTTTTACGTCAACCCCCATTTCTTTGAGGGCTTCCCTGGCCAGTTTTCTCACTTTTACACTCGGATCATATTCCATCTTATACTTCAAAATGTCAATAGTTCTTTTGTCCTTGAGTTCTTTAAGCAATTCAACAGCTTTAACACGGACTGTTGTGCTTTCGCTTCTGAGAGCGTTTTCAAGATGCGGCACTGCCGCGGGATCTCCGAGCTTGGCCAGGGCGGCGATTGAATAGATGTAAAGCGTGTAGTATTGTTTTTTCTTTTTATACGAATATGAATTGATCTCATTAATGGTCGCGCTGATGTCTTTGGCAGCTTCTTTGAACTGGATTTTGGCAATAGAGTTTACCGCGTATGACCGAAGGGTCACGCTTTCTTCTTCATCCTTGTACAGCTTCAACAGGAATTCTGCCTGGTCTTTTTTCCCGATTTCTCCCAGCATCAGGACCAGGACTTCGCGGTTGTTCCGCGTTGTTTTCATGTCTTCAACCGCCTTTTTGGCAAGGGGGATGATTTCTGCCGACTCCAGTGTTCCCAGGCAGCGGATAAGCGCTTCGCTGTAAAGGGAATCGGTAGAGAGGTCCTGCTTCTTCAATTCCTCGACCAATCTGTTCCTTGCTGATGCTGCCTTGATATTCTGCAGGGCATAAACCGCGGCAACGCGGACATCCTCTGAATCATCACCGAGTGATGCCAGCATGAGCGGGACTGATTCTTGAGCTTTAACTTCACCGAGGACCGTAAGCCCTTTTTGTTTGACATCAGAGTCCTTTTCGTCTTTAAGAAGATTGATAAGCATTGTGATAAGTTGTTTTTTTATCGCTTCTGTTTTTATCGTGAGCATTTTAGTGACAGCCATCATTCGCTCTTTTTGAAGGCCGTATTTGAGGACTTTTTCAATATTATCTGCCAGCTTTTTTTCTTTTTCTTCAGTTGATTCTTCTTTTTTAGGCTGAGCTTTGTCTTCGCCAGCCGCTGTGTCCTTTTTCTCTGCTTTGGCCTGTTCCTTGTTTCCGGCTGTGGCTGTTGACCCGGATACTGTTTTTTTGTTATTGTCTCCTGAATGAGGAACCTGGGGTATACCGGTTCCACATATAATCATTGCCAATACGGTACTTAATATCAGTTTTATAATTATTTTCATTATTATCCGCCTTGAGGAGATTCTTTAATTATTATCGGTTAAAAAATACTCTTTAGCCATTCTGAGGGAAAATTTTTTTATTATTGAACAGTTATAGTCGTATAACAGTAAAGGCAATAATAATTGACATGGTGAGGATGTGCTATTATGATTAATCAAACTGGTAAGATAACCATGAAATTAAAAGAAGAAGACCTGGAAAAAATCGGAAAATACGTTCAACAGCGCCTTCCTGAATGGCTCGAGACCATTCCATCACCTATGAGTGTTTATAATCGAGATATTGAATTGCGGGAAAGGGTTGTCCGTGTTGAGGAAGAGCTTAAAAATCAGCGGGAACTGATGAAAAAAGGTTTTGAACTGATGGAAAAACGTTTTGATGATATGCATCAGGAGATGAACAGACGTTTTGAACAGGTAGACAGACGTCTTGATCAGATTGACAGACGTTTTGAATCCTTTGAAAAACGTTTTTCTCGTATAACCGTATTGATTACTGCAGGCTTTGCCATGGTAACCATTCTCATATCAGTGTATAGATTTCTAACATGAATTTTTTCTCGGGAAAAATATTTTTACCGGGAGTTGAAGCTCCCGGTAAACTGTTATTGTTCCCTTTCATTTTCTTCAACAAGCTGGTTCACAACAAATTCTGAAATCCGATTGTGGATGTCACGATGTCTGCCGGTAGGGATGATCCGCACAACCAGTTCCGCGAGGCGGGTCATTTTTTCTGCACGAATGAATTCAGGATCAGTATCATACTTTTCCATCCCCGGATAATAGTCATTGATATGCTTGAGCGCCAGATTTTTGAGCTCCTGCTCTTTTAATTTTACCACATTGTCCCGGTTGAAGCTTTCCCGTGCCTCTCTGGTGAGCAGAATGAGATCTTCCGCCCCTGCCGCTTTTTTTGCCACTGATAAACCGCGGCGTAATCCGTGTATGCTTGTTCTTTTCCGGTTATTGTTTGCAAGTTGATATATTTTCATGATATGCTCCTTGTTTTAAGGTTTATGATCGTTACATAATATTTATCGGATATGCTATATAAATGTTTAGCTAATTATTCGTTTAGTATAAAAAATTTTTAATTTTTTTATAATTATTTTTAAAATGCATTATATCCTCATATTTCTAGTGATTTCGGGAACATATTTAATGTAATTCGGTTGACAGATGTTTTTTTACTGGTATAGTCTAAAAATGTGAACACGGATAGTTCAGTATATCTTACATGGAAGATTTTCCGGAGAGCGTATTGATGTCCTGTATCCGAGAGGTTTTTATAGTTATTAATGCCAGTTCGAGCTTGTCTATCTTCCCGCTTATTTTTTTTCTTACTATATTAAAAATTTATAACTCATCCTTATTATATCTTTATACAGAGGATCGTTCCCATGCTTGGTGACAGCACCCAGAAAATATTCGTACTGGATACTAATGTTGTGCTCTATGATTTCCGTTGCATCTATTCCTTTGAAGAACATGATGTCGTTATTCCTATCACGCTTCTCGAGGAAGTGGATAAATTCAAGCGCGGAAATGAAATCATTAATTACAATGCACGGGAGTTCTCCCGGGAACTGGATTCCCTTTTCGGTGACAAGCTGCTGAAAGACGGGATTCGTCTCAGTACCGGCGGTTTCATCACTGTTGACACGAATTTAAAAAAGGACAGCTTCCTGAACGATATTTTCTGGGAAGACAATCCTGACCATCGCATCCTGTCAATCGCCTTTAATCTGTCGCAGCGTCATGGTAAAGACCGCGTGATCCTCGTTTCAAAAGACATCAATCTCAGGATGAAGGCAAAAAGCATCGGGCTCAAAGCTGAAGATTACGAAACCGGTAAGATTAAAAATATCGATGACCTGTACACCGGGAAAAATCTTGTTGAGGATGTTCCTGAGGAAATTATTGATTCCCTGTTTAAAGACACCAGGGTAGAACTGGACCGTTACAATCCCCGGTTTGATCCATATCCCAATGAGTATTTCATCATGCGCAATAACGGGAAGAGTGTTTTATGCGTGTACTGCCATGAAACAAAGACGTTCAGGCTTGTTGAAAAGAAAAAGGCTTACGGTGTCACCCCCCGCAACGCGGAACAGACTTTTTCGCTTGACGCGTTGACTGATATGAATAAAAGCCTGGTCACCCTCGCGGGCAAGGCGGGGACCGGCAAGACCCTTATGGCACTTGCCGGGGCGCTTGAGGTGCGCAAGGAGTTTCGCCAGATACTCATGGCGCGCCCCATCATCCCCCTGTCAAACAGGGACATCGGATATCTTCCCGGTGATATTTCAAGCAAGCTTGACCCTTACATGCAGCCGCTTTATGACAATATTACCTTTATCCAGAACCAGTTCAGTGAAGAGTCTCCTGATTACCGGCGGATAAATGACATGCTTGAAAAAGAAAAGCTCATGATTATTCCTCTGGCGTATATACGGGGAAGAAGCCTTTCCCGGGTTTTCTTTATTGTGGATGAAGCACAGAATTTGACACCTCATGAGGTGAAGACCATCATTACCAGGGCTGGAGAGGGTACCAAGATTGTTTTTACCGGGGACCCGTACCAGATTGATACTCCCTATCTTGATTCGCGCAGTAATGGCCTGACGTATCTAATTGATAAAATGAAGGGGCAGGGCCTGTACGCTCATGTGACCCTCGAAAAAGGGGAACGGTCACAGTTAGCTGAACTGGCATCGGATTTGCTCTAAAAAAATATAAAAAATATTTTTTTTGTTGCAATTTTTTGCCAGGATGATTGCCTCATCGACTGGTTTAATACTATATTATAGTAAATCAGTCTGGACGTCTTTTTTTTAATCCTGTAAGAACAGCAGGACATCTCATCAAAGAAAGGGTAACATTATGGGAAAAAGTCTTGAGCAAAGCTTTGATGATCTTGTTTATGAGGATGAATACTACAAGGAAACCTATTCCGAGGGCAAGGTCATGGTTTCTGATGAAGAAATTGAAGAAGCATCTTCGGAAGTGGATGACTTTGTGGCCATTCTTGTCTGCGAGGATTGCGGAAATCAATGGGAGGAAGTTGTCACCGAAGGGACCGGAGATGAACCTTTTTGCGCCATGTGCGGGTCCAGCAGGGTGACTCAGGTTTAAAGATATTTTTCCTGGATTAATCTGTTCAGCATTTATGGAATTTTCCCTGCCATAAGGGAAAAGAAGAAGGTTTTCTCTCGTATTGAAGTTGTCACGCGTTAATTTTTTCAAAGACTGAATCGGTTTTTCTTGTTATTCTCCCTTCGGGTTCATTTCTCCAGTCAACTTTCAACACCATGTATATACGGTTGGAGTCCCCCTGCATATCCTTCATGCACGCTGAAACGGTTTCCATGACCCGAGGCCACGGCCCTTCTATTACCGTCCCCATGGGGCCTACCGTATACTCCAGGCCGCTTTCCGCGATTATTTTAACCGCTCGTGCAACATATATGCTGAGGCTTTCATGTTTTCCTATCGGGAAAATCGTTAATTCTGCAAGTGCGCTCATCTTTTCCCTCCCCGTATATCTGATGATTCACCATATCACTTGAATGCAGCCTGTAAAGAATTATTCCGCTAAAACTCTATTTTCTTTAATATGAAACTGTCAATATTGACATTTTGCCGATCGGGCGTTATCATCAGTACATCTTCAGTATTCTTTATGGGGACTTCTGAAAACCAGTAGTTACCGAAATTTCAAAAATCGTAACTACTGGTTTTATCAAATGTTGTGCCCACAAGGGGACATCCGAAATGTGGTTTTTAGAAGTCCCCTTATGATAATCGATGTAACGGGAGGACTCTATGAAAAAATTATTGGCGCTTTTTGTTATTGTCTTTGTCGCGTCTGCGCAGGCCCTCGACATGAAGGGGAAAGGCTCACGGAAAGCCGGTCTTGCAACTGATGTAGCTCTTAAGGAGCTGACGAAAAAACTTAAAAATGTCCAGAATGAAAAGGGGCCGATCGTTTTTAAAACAGGAAGTGCGGAAATTGATGTTGAGAAATCCAAAAAGACCCTTAAAGCCGTTGATGAGATTATATGCAACTATCCGGGATTTCTGGTTCAGGTTGAAGGCCATACCGATAATGTCGGCAATGCCCAAAAAAACGTGGATCTCTCGCAGAAAAGGGCTGATGCCGTGAAGAACTATCTTATTAAAACATTAAATACTCCAGCGAAGAGGTTAAAATCCAAGGGGTTCGGCGATACCAAGCCAATTGCTGATAATAAAACCGATAAGGGAAGGGCAAAGAACCGGCGTGTTGATTTTTCTGTTTTTAAAATGTAATGTTATCATGAGTCTCTCTGGTACTATCGCGCTTGGCCTGATCGGGTTTTCCGTGAGGCTTTTCGTGATCATTCAGGATATTTAAAACTGAACCGGGGGATGACGCTTGAAAATATCCAGTTCAGGCTGGGAAAGAAATTCTCTGCTGTTGTTGCAGCTTTTCATCGCTGTTGGCGCTGTTGGCGGGGGTGTATTTCTTATTGCGGACCCCAGCGGTTCTTCCCTCGGCCTGCCCCGGGAGTTGATTGAGAAAACCTGGTTTAAAGACTATTTTATTCCCGGGATTGTTCTTTTAACCGTCAATGGGCTGGGCAGTATCGCAGGATGTGTAATGACATACCGGAGACACCGTTTGTATCCCCAAGCGGCAATTGTACTGGGGATGTTTCTTATCGTGTGGATGGTAGTACAGGTTTTATGCATCGGCCTGGCCCACTGGCAGCAGCCTGTTTATTTTCTTTTCGGGGTTCTTGAGCTTTTTCTCGGACGGAAGATGCAGGCGCAGGCGTCTTTCTGAGGTGTTATAAAAAAGCTGGCCCTTTTCAGAGGCCAGCTTTCCTTTTATGAGCGGGTGATGGGAATCGAACCCACGCTATCAGCTTGGAAGGCTGAAGTTCTACCATTGAACTACACCCGCAATGTTTTGCCACAATACAGTCATGTCCGGTATCGTCAAGAAAAATTTAAAAAGGTCAAGCCTGGATGAAAATCATCCCGATGGGGATGATTATTATTTTTTACTTGACAATTATGTCTCATTAGGGTAAAAGTGGGGAATAGTGGTGAAAAATGTATAACAATAGTATCAACGAGGCGCCCCGTGTTCATGGGTGAATATCATCCTTCCCTGGATGAAAAAGGAAGGGCGGCAATACCTGCCAAACTGCGCAGGGCCTTTGGGGAAAATTCAGTGATAAACAGGCTGATTATCACTCATGGTTTTGACAAGTGCATCATGGCTTTTCGTGAAGAGGACTGGAAAAATTTCGTTGAAGAAAAATTGATAAAACTGTCACAGGCTGACTCGGCCAACAGGCAGAGGATCCGTTTTCTTCTCGGAGGGGCCTGCGACTGCGAATTGGACAAGCAGGGAAGGATCATCATTCCCGGCTATCTTCTGGACTATGCCCGGATTACAAAAGATATAACGGTCCTGGGCGTGTATGACCGGCTGGAAATCTGGGCGCGTGAAGTTTACGACCAGTATCGTCCGGACGCCGGTGCTGTTGATTCTTTTGCCGGTGATCTTGGTTTTTAATGAAATGAGCGGGATTTATCAATGCGACATAATGCAGGAGACGAAACGGATGGATACTCTCACGAACCGGTCCTGTGGCGGGAAGTCATTGATTACGTGAAAGAATCGCCTGTGGGCGGTGAGGGGATGATGGTCGACGCAACGCTCGGGGAAGGGGGTCATTCCGAAGTTCTTCTGGGCACTTTTCCTGAACTGACCATTGTGGCTTTTGAAAGAGACGCACAGATACTTGATGTTGCGCGGGCACGGCTCAAAAAATTCGGCGAGAGGATAACTTTTGTGAACCAGAATTTTTCATCCATGCCGGAGTTTCTCAAAGACAGGGAAGGGGATGTGAGTCACATCCTGTTCGATTTCGGCATTTCATCCTTTCATTATGAAAAGAGCGGACGCGGCTTTTCCTATGGAAGGGATGAACGGCTGGACATGAGGCTTGACCGCGGTGCCGGGCGCGACGCGTATGACCTCATCAACCGGGCCAGGGAAAAGGACCTCGGTGATATTTTTTATCGCTATGGCGAGGAGCGATGGTCCCGCAGGATCGCCGCCGCGGTGTGCAGGGAGCGGGAAAAGGCCCCGATTGAGAGCACGGTCCGCCTGGCTGAACTGGTTCTGCGGGCGATCCCGATAAAGTATCATGTCAGGAACATCCATCCCGCGACGCGCGTGTTTCAGGCGCTGAGGATAGCGGTTAATGAGGAGCTCGCGGCGGTTGAAACAGTCATGGAAAACTCGTACCGGCTTGTTCGCAGGGGCGGAAGGATTATGGCGATCTCATTTCATTCCCTTGAAGACCGCATTGTTAAAGATTATTTTCGGAGACTTTCACGGGGATGTACCTGCAGGCAGGAGGCAAAATATTGCCAGTGCGCCGGTGACCCGTTTATTAAGATATTGACGAAAAGGCCGGTAATGGCCTCAATGGATGAGCTTGAAAAGAACAGCAGGTCGCGGAGCGCGAAACTCAGGGTCTGCGAACGTTTGTAAGGAGGTAGTGTATCCGCTACTTTATCATAGCTCTTTTCATCATCCTTTCTGTGGTCTTTTACGTATGGCAGAACATTGAGGTGATGAAGATCAACCTTGAGTACAGGAAAAACCTTGTTGTCGAGAAAAAGCTTATAAAGGAAATTGACCAGCTTGTCTATCGCATTGAACAGTACCGGACCATGGATTCCATGAACAGGTATGCGGGAGCGCACGGGTTGAAGCCAGTCTCTCCCGCGGACATCGAGGTCATAGAAGTAAACAATGATGTCAACAACAGGTAAACATGAAATTCTGATCAGCACCCTAATCTCGCAGTCAGGGGGGATTGTGGCCCTGGTTTCCGGAACCGGCAGCGACCCGGTCTCGTCGGTTGAATATGATTCCAGAAAAGCGGAGGCTGGCTCTCTTTTTGTCGCCATCAAGGGTTATGCTTCCGACGGCCATGACTATGTTGCCCAGGCGGTCGATAAGGGCGTGAGTTCGGTCGTTGTCAGCAGGGCGCGGGTTGACGAGTTTCTTCCCCTTGCTGAAAAGGGCGTGTGTCTCATGGCCGCTGAAGATACAAGGGCCGCCCTGGCTTATCTCTCGGCGGGCTTTTACGGGTTCCCGTCAAAAGACCTGGTTGTTGTCGGCATAACCGGAACCAACGGGAAAACATCCATCACCTATATGCTTGAAAATATTTTTGACACTGCCGGCATCGATACCGGAGTCATCGGCACGATCAATTACCGCTGGAAGGGAAAGGTCTTTGACGCGCCCAATACCACGCCTGAATCCCGGGACCTGCAGCAGATCCTCTCCCGGATGAGGGACGACGGAGTGCGCGCCGTGGTCATGGAAGTGTCCTCTCATGCACTTGATCTCGGAAGGGCTGAAGCGATTGATTTTGACGCTGTGGTGTTTACCAATCTTACCGGCGACCATCTTGATTTTCACGGCGATATGGAATCGTATTTCAAAGCAAAGAAGAAGATTTTTCCCCTGCTTCAGAAAAGCTGCAAGACCTGGAAGTTCGCTCTGGTCAACACTGACGACGAATACGGCGCGCTCATCGCGGAAGAAAAATCATCCTTTCCGTTTCCTCTTTATGGCTACGGCCTGAATCCGGATGCTGATTTCAGGCCAGCCCCGGATAGCATACAGAGCAGAATAACCGGGATCAGCTACATGCTCGAAGAGCCGCTCAGTGGCTACGAAATAAGGATGGTCCTTGCCGGCCGTTTTCACGTGTATAATTCGCTTGCGGCGTTTGCCGTTGCCCGAAATCTCGGTCTTGCCTACAACGTAATAAGCCGCGGCCTTGCCGAGCTTTACGCGGTTCCCGGAAGATTTGACGTTATCAGCTCTAAAAAAGGCTTCACCGTAATCGTTGATTACGCCCATACCCCTGACGCGCTGTTAAAACTGCTCCAGTCGGTGCGGGAGCTTTCCCCGTCAAGAATCATCACCGTTTTCGGCTGCGGGGGCGACCGCGACAAAACCAAGAGGCCGGTGATGGGAAAAATCGCTTCCGATTATTCCGATTACGTGGTGGTTACCAGCGACAATCCCCGCAAAGAGGACCCGGATGCGATAATCGAAGACATAGTGTCCGGCATCGTCAGGGTCGGCCACACGGTCATCCCTGACAGAAAAGGGGCCATTGTTCACGCTGTCGACCGGGCCCGCGAAGGGGACGCGGTGGTGATAGCGGGCAAGGGGCATGAGAACTACCAGATAATCGGCACGGTTAAAAGCCATTTTGACGACCGCGAGATCGCGGAAGAATGTATCCGCAACAGGGAGGCCCTTTGAAGGCTGAATTTCACATATCCCTGAAGGATGCCGCCGGGCTTTGCGGCGGCACGGTGATCGCGGGTGACCCCGGTACACTGGTTAAATCGGTGAGCAGTGATTCCCGGGACCTTGGTGAGGCGTCCCTGTTCATCCCGCTCGTCGGCGAGCGCTTTGACGGCCATGATTTCATTGCCCGGCTCGCCGCTGAAAAAAAGATCGCCGCTTTTCTCACCATGAAAAAGGAACATGCCGAAATCGCCGATTCCACCGGAGTCCCCGCTGTTCTGTGCGCCGACACTCTTGCCGCTCTCGGCTCGCTCGCTTCGGGACACCGGCAGAAAATCAATTGCCGCGTGATCGGCATCACCGGGACCAACGGCAAGACCACGACCAAGGAACTGCTCCACGCGATGTTGAGCTCGCGCTACACTACGCTGAAAAACATAAAAAACTATAACAATGAAATAGGGGTCCCGTTCACCCTGATCTCGCTTGATCCGGGACACGAGTTCGCGGTGATCGAAATGGGCATGAACCATTCCGGCGAGCTCGACCGCCTGTCCCGCATCGTGAGGCCGGACATTTCGGTGATCACCAATGTGGGCGAGGGCCATCTCGAATTTCTGGGAAGCGTTGAAAACGTCGCCTACGCGAAAGCAGAAATCATGCACGGCATGCAGCCCGGGTCGCTGATATTTATCAACCGCGACTCGACCTGCTTCGATATACTCATGGGCCAGGCCGAAAAATTTTCACTTCGCGTAAAAACATTCGGCCTTGACAGCACCGCGGACATCTTTCCATCCGCATACCGGCTTTTACCTGAGAGCATTGAGGTCGTTCTTTCGGGCGTATCACTGAAGGCCCCTCTGTGCGGGATTCACAATGTGTATAATCTCATTGCGGCCCTGTCGGTGGCACTGGAACTGGGGATGGACGCGGGTGGCATCCAGCCATCGCTCGATTCATTTGAGAATATTTCGGGCAGGAGCCAGATTATCAACCGGGAATATTCGGTCATCGATGACACGTATAACGCGAACCCGCTGTCGACAAAGTACGCGCTCCGTTCCATATCGGAGATCTTTCCCGGCCGCAGAAAGATCGCCGTCCTCTCTGACATGAAGGAACTGGGCGCGCACGCGCCATCGTACCACTATAGCTGCGGCAGGGAAGCGGTGGAACGGGGGGTCGATCTGCTTTATCTCTGGGGGGAAATGGCCCAGGAATACCGGAAAGGCGCTTTGAAAGCCGGGATGCCTGAAGAATCGCTCCGTGTTTTTGAAAGCAAGGATGACCTCGCCCGTTCACTGAAAAAAGAGATCAGGAGCGGGGATGTGATACTGGTCAAGGGTTCGCGCTCAATGAAAATGGAAGAAATCGTGCGGGACATTACAGGATAGGTGAAAATATGTTTTACCATTTAATTTTACCTTTAAAAGAATATGTATCCTTTTTGCGGCTGTTTCAATATATCACTTTCAGGTCCGCCTATGCCGCCCTGACCGCGCTGGTGCTCGTGCTCATCTTCGGGAACCTGGTCATCAACTGGCTCAGGGGCCTGCGCTTCAGGGAAGAGATACGCGAGCTGGGGCCCGAAAGCCACCGGCAGAAAGCGGGGACCCCGACCATGGGGGGACTGCTGATCCTGGGTTCGGTGCTGATCTCGATTCTTCTCTGGGGGAATTTTAACAACCACTACCTGGTCACCCTGATCGTCGCGACCGTTATTCTCGGCGGGCTTGGCTTCGCGGACGATTACATAAAAGCGGTAAAAAAGAAAAAAGAGGGCCTTCCCGGCAAAGTAAAACTCATTATCCAGTTTTCTGTCGCACTCTGCGTGTCCCTGGTAATTTATTTTCTGCCCTCGAACAGCGTCCATGCCACGACCCTGTTCGTCCCCTTTGTCAATGAAGCGATCCTTGACATGGGGACCCTGTGGGTCGTTTTTTCCATGATCGTGATTGCCGGGTATTCGAACGCGGTGAACCTGACTGACGGCCTTGACGGCCTCGCGATCGGCTCAGTGCTGAGCGTGAGCGTGGTGCTCGCAGTCATGACGTACGCTACGGGACATGCGAAGATCGCCGAGTATCTGCGCATTCCCTATATCCCCCACAGCGCGGAACTGACGGTTTTTCTCTCGGCCCTTATCGGGGCGTCAATAGGTTTTCTGTGGTTCAACAGCAACCCGGCTTCGGTGTTCATGGGCGATACCGGCTCGCTCGCGCTCGGCGGTGTGATCGGGATCGTCGCGGTAATGATAAAAAAAGAGATTTTCCTGGTAATCGTCGGCGGCATCTTTGTGCTCGAGGCGTTATCGGTTATTATTCAGGTCGCGTCATTCAAACTTACGGGCAAACGCGTGTTTAAAATGGCGCCGATACATCACCACTTTGAGCTTTCGGGATGGCCCGAACAGAAGGTGGTGGTGCGCATGTGGATCGTGGGGATCATACTGGCGATCCTTGGTTTGAGTTCACTCAAGATATTGTAAAAAAGAATGAGGTTGCTCTGAACGGTATTGCACATATGGCTGATGATTTACAGAGCATAAACGGTTTGCGGAGCGTGCTTGTCGTGGGCCTCGGATACAGGACCGGTCTCGCGGTATGCAACTACCTCGCCGGCCGCGGAATCCCCGTGACCGCGTCTGACAGCAAGAGCGCGGCCGAGCTTGAGGACGTGACCGCGAAGCTGGCCGCGGGAGTTTCACTCATCGCGGGCCGGCAGAAACCGGAAATCCTCGACAGCGGCTATGACCTGCTCATCCTGAGCCCCGGGGTCCCCAAATCGATTCCCCTGGTCGTTGAGGCCGGTAAACGCGGCGTCCCTGTGATATCCGAAATCGAATTCGCCGCCCGCGTCCTTAAAGGAGAGACCATCGGCATTACCGGGACCGACGGCAAGTCGACAACCACGGCCCTGACCAGTCACGTGCTCTCATGCCTCGGCCTTGATTCACGCATGGGCGGCAACATCGGCATCCCGCTGATTTCGATTGCCGATGAAACACGCGAAGACTCGGTCACGGTGATCGAGCTTTCGTCCTTTCAGCTTGAAACGATCGTTGACTTCAGGCCGGATGTCGCGGCCGTGCTCAATGTAACCCCCGACCATCTCGACCGCTACCCCGGCATGGATGAATACACTGACGCCAAATTCCGCATAGCCATGAACCAGCGCGATACCGACGTCCTGGTTTACAACGCGGATGATGTTGTTGTCGCGGCCAGGGCGTCGTCCGCTGCCGCGGTAAAAAAATCATTTTCACTTGAGAATCATGACGCCGACGCCTTCTACCGCGACGGATTTATCTGCGTGAAAACCGCCGCCGGAACTGAACCCGTGATCGATACCTCAAAGATGAAGATCATGGGCCTGCACAATGTGCAGAACGCCATGGCTTCACTGCTCATGGTGTCGTCCCTGATCGAGCGCAGGGGCGCGATGCCTGACTACGCGGCAATTGAGGCGGCGGTCGCGTCCTTTCCCGGACTGCACCACCGCATGGAGGTCGTGGGCGCCTTCAAGGGCCGCACCTTTATCAATGACTCGAAAGCGACCACGGTGGGCGCGGTCGGCATGGCGCTGAAGAGCCTTCCCGGAAACGGGGTCCTGATCCTGGGGGGAAGGACCAAGGGCGACGACTATTCACGCCTGAGAAGCATGGTGCAGGGAAAGGTCAGGGGCGTTGTCCTTATCGGCGAATCGGCCGATTCCTTTTCGAAGATATTCGCCGATTTCAACCATGTGCGGGCCGATGGCCTTGATGACGCCGTCGCACGCGCCATGAATCTGAGCGCGGACGGGGACAGCATCATCCTTTCGCCCGCGTGCGCCTCATTTGACATGTTTAAAAATTACGAGGACCGGGGAGACTCTTTCAGAAGGTCCTGCGAAAGGCTGTTCAGGGGGGAACTGTAATGGACCTGAGAACGGTCATCGATACGCGCCGCAAGGGTGAATCCGACATTTTTCTTTTTGTCACTGTATTCGTGCTCGCGGGCCTGGGCGTGGCAATGAGCTACAGCGCGAGCGCGGTTTACGCGATGAACACCTTCGGCGATTCCTTTTATTTCCTCAAGCGCCAGCTTCTCTGGTTCGGCGTCAGCTTTATCGCGCTTCTGGTGTTTCAGGAAATCGATTACCGCCTGTATATAAAGAACACCAAGGTCATGCTTCTGATCTCGTTCGTGCTCCTGGTCCTTGTCCTGATCCCGGGCGTGGGCCACAGCGTCAAAGGTTCGGCGCGCTGGCTCGGTGTCGCGGGCATGAGGTTCCAGCCGTCGGAGTTCGTCAAGCTGTTTATGGTCATTTACCTGGTCAAGGTCTTTTCCTCGGAGACCCGCAAAAACCAGGTGGCCCAGCTGCTGATCCCCATAGTCGTGATCGCGGTCATGTTCGTCCTGATCATGATGCAGCCGGACTTCAGCACGGCCGTTGACCTGCTTATCGCAAGCGTGCTCATTCTGTTTGTTTCCGGTTTTCCGCTCTTCTACATCCTCTCACTGTTCGTGATAAGCATCCCCATGTTCTATCTTTTGATATACCAGGTTGATTACCGGAAGGACCGCTTTCTGGCTTTTGTCAACCCCTGGGAAGACCGCTTCGGCATCGGCTATCATATTATTCAGTCTTTCATAGCGTTTAAGAAAGGCGGCCTTCTCGGCGTGGGACTCGGTTACGGGACCCAGAAAATAGCCCGCCTTCCGGAGCCGCACACGGATTTTATTTTCGCGGTTATCGCGGAAGAGACCGGCATGGCAGGCACGGTGCTGGTCATCCTGCTGTACGGCTTCCTGTTCTGGCGGGGAATACTTGTTTCGGTGGCGGCACCGGATGATTTTGGAAGGCTCCTGGCTGCCGGGCTTTCAATGCTGATATGCATTGGGGCGTATATCAATATCGCGGTGGTCATGGGAAGCCTGCCGACAACGGGCATGCCGCTTCCTTTTGTGAGTTACGGCGGTTCATCGCTGCTGGCGAACATGATCGCGGCAGGGATACTGCTCAACGTTTCACGGTACAGGGAGGTCTCAAATCCCGGGTTTAAACTTTCAGATGAGGTATGGCAGTGAACAGCTTTTCGGTATTGATCGCAGGAGGGGGCACCGGCGGGCATATCAGCCCGGGCATAGCCCTTTACGAGGAATTCAGGGAAAAAGGCATCAGGCCACTTTTCCTTGTGGGCAAAAAGGACGTCCGTTTTTCTTCTCTTGAGGATGTCTCGCAGGATGATCTCATTTCTTACGCGGCTCCGGGGATGACCAGAAATTTTTTCAGATTTCCTTTTTTTGTCATGTCGTTCATGATGGCGGTGCTTGCCGCCAGAAGAATCATAAAGAAGTCGGACGTCAGGGCGGTAATCGGCATGGGAGGATATGTTTCAGCGCCGGCCCTGATGGCGGCGAAGACCCTGAAGGTCCCTATTTTTCTGTGTGAACAGAACGCGGTCCCGGGGAAGGTGACCTCGAGCTTTGAAAAATACGCGGTAAAAATTTACGGTACCTTTAATGAAGCAACTAATTACCTGCAGTATAAAGAGAAATATGTATCAGCGGGAAATCCGATCAGGAAAAAAGTCCTTGCTAAAACAAGCAGGGACGAGGCACGTAAGGCCTTTCACCTGATAGCGAGCAAGAAGGTGGTCCTGGCCATCGGCGGAAGCCAGGGGGCCCTGAGGATCAATGAGCTGATATACGGGTTAAAGACGCACTATCCCGATGAGTTTAAGGATGTCGGGATAATCTGGAGCACGGGCGCGTATTCCTATGAGCAGTTCAAGAAGAAGGTCCACACGGACATGGAAGGCGGCGCGCTGTACCTGTCTCCGTTCATAGATAAAGTCGGCCTGGCATACGCGGCAAGCGATGTGGCCATAAGCAGGTCCGGTTCCGGGGTGATGATGGAGCTCGCGGCAATGGGTATTCCGTCAATACAGATACCCTATCCGTTCGCGGCGATGAACCATCAGGACAAAAACGCGGATGACTTCGTCACTGCCGGGGCAGCGATCAAGATCGCCAATGAAGACGCGGTCCCGGAAAAGGTGGGGCCCGTGCTGATTGACCTTCTCAACAATGAGCGGTTATTGAAAAAAATGAGGGAAGGCGCGCTCAGGGCGGCAAAGCCTGACGCGGCTGCGGTGATCGTGGGCGATATCGCGGCGCAGGTGGGCGCCTGAAGAAGGGCACAAGGAGAAAGAGGTTGTTCAGAAAATCGAAAAGAATGCATTTCATCGGGATCGGCGGCATCGGCATGAGCGGGATCGCCGAGATACTGATTAACCTGGGATACGAGGTTTCGGGTTCCGACCTGCGCGAATCGGGACAGACGGAACACCTCAGGGCGCGCGGCGCGACGGTCTATATCGGCCACGGCGCGTCGAACATCCGCGACTACAATGTCGTGGTCACTTCGAGCGCGATCACCCCTGACAACCCGGAATTGATCGAAGCCAGGAAAAGAAGGATCCCGGTCATCCACCGCTCTGAAATGCTCGCGGAACTCGTCAGGCTGAAGCACGGGATCGGCGTAGCCGGGACGCACGGCAAGACAACGACATCCTCGCTGCTTTCTTATGTTCTTTACCACGGCGGCATCAACCCGACCGCTGTTATCGGGGGCAAGGTGCTCAATTTCGGTTCCAATGCCCGCATCGGCCAGGGCGAGTACATGGTTTTCGAGGCGGACGAATCTGACGGGTCGTTTTTGAACCTTCTTCCCAGTATCGCCATTGTCACCAATATCGACGCTGACCACCTCGATTATTATAAATACTTTGAAGGGCTGAAGAACGCGTTCCTGTCCTATATCAACAGCATCCCTTTTTACGGGTATTCGGTCCTGTGCATTGACGATATCACGGTCCGAGAGATACTTCCCCGCGTTGAGCGGCCCTATTTCACCTACGGAATGTCCGATGACGCCGATTTCAGGGTCTCGGATATCGCCTGTGTTGACGGCAGGACTAAGTTCACCTGCCATTACAACGGCGATACCATCGGCGCTTTCGAGATCGGCCTTATCGGAACGCACAACGCCCTTAACGCGCTGTCGGTCATCGCGGTCGCCCTTGATCTCGGCCTTGACGTGAAGACCATCAGGGATGGCCTGATCAGCTTCAGGGGGGTGGGCCGCCGGTGCGAGCGGATCGGTGAAGAAAAGGGGATACTCATCCTTGACGATTACGGACACCACCCCACCGAAATAAAGGCGACCCTTGAAGCGGTGCATTCGCTGGGCCGCCGGGTGCTGGTCGTGTTTCAGCCGCACCGCTACACCAGAACGCAGCTTCTCTGGGACGAGTTCGGCCAGTCCTTTGCCAAGGCCGATGAAATATTTCTCACTGAAATTTACCCTGCCGGGGAAAACCCGATCGAGGGTGTTTCTTCGGATCTCATCAATAAGGCGATCGAAAAGCACCAGGGGCGGCGGGCCGAACTGATCGAGCGGTTTGAAGACATCCCGGCCCGCGTGCTGGCAAAAGCGAAGAAGGGGGACGTGATTCTCACCCTGGGTGCGGGTGATATCTATAAAGCTGGTAAAATGATACTCGAGAGTATGCATGCATAGATTGAGAAACATCCTTAGTGCGGCTGCCGCAGCGGTGTCTTTTTCCGTGTGCGGCGTTTATGCCGAAACCGGGGTCTTCAACACGGTTGAGATCAGGGGGATGAAGTGTCTGGCGAAAGAGGAAATCGTCAGAAAGGTGCGCCTTGTGTCAAGGAACAACCAGATCATTATGGATATGGACTCCCTGAGGAGCGCGCTGAAAACATTCCCGATCATTAAAGATTATTCGATAAAGACCGGAGAGGGGCGGCTCATCCTGTCTATCGTTGAGCGTGAACCCTTTGTCCGCGTAGCGCTTCACGGGAAAAACCAGACCGTCCCCTTTGAGCTTGACAGCGCATCAGAGGTCATAGCGTTTAACCGCATCCATTGCCGCTCCCTTCCTCTGGTGCATGTTGAAACGAGTGAAATGAAGGGAAACGAACCGGGGCGCAAACTGAAAAAACTGTGTTCGGTGCTTTTCAGGGTGAGCAAGGAACATCCCGCGCTTTTCAGGGAAATCGAGGAAATATATTTCAGCGGCGGTTTCGCGGATATAACTCTCAGGGGGAGGCGCACGCATTTTTATGTCAGGACTGATATGGATAATTTTACGCGTTTAACATATATTGCCGGGTATCTTGACAGCAAGAGAATATATCCGGAGAGAATTTCAATTACTGATGACAAAGTTTTAATCAGACAGGGAGTGTAACAATGGGTGACATGATTGTAGGACTCGATGTGGGAACCACGAAAACCTGCGCGGTGATCGGCCACGAAAATGAGAACGGGCAGGTTGAAGTTGTCGGCGTGGGGGTGGCTCCGTCCAAAGGTCTGAAGAACGGCGTCATCGTCAATATTGACAATACGGCAACGGCGATCACGAAGGCCATTGAAGACGCCGAGCTCATGGCCGGGCATGAAGTCGCGGGCGTGCTGGTCGGCATCAGCGGCCAGCACATCAAAGGCGAGAATTCGCGCGGTGTTGTGGCCATATCCAACAGAACCCGCACCATTTCTCCCGTTGAAGTAAAGAGGGTCATCGAAGCGGCCCAGGCAGTGGTGATTCCCGTAGACCGGGAGATCCTTCACGTTCTTTCAAAGGAATTTTCCGTTGATGACCAGACCGGGATAAAAGACCCCATCGGGATGAGCGGGGTGCGTCTCGAAGCGGAAGTGCACATAATCACCGGAGCGACAACCAGTATTCAGAACATGATGAAATCGGTCGATAAGGCGGGCTTCCAGTGCCAGGATATCGTTTTCAATCCTCTCGCTTCTGCTGACGCGGTGTTGAGCAGGGACGAGAGCGAGCTCGGCGTTGCGCTGGTGGACATCGGCGGCGGCACAACGGACGTTCTGGTTTATCTTGAGGGGGGAGTCGCCTATTCATCGGTTCTGTCGGTCGGCGGGATCCACGTGACCAATGATATTTCGATCGGGCTGCGCACTCCCATTGAATCGGCCGAGATGATCAAGAAAAAACACGGGTGCGCGGTGCTTGACCTTGTTGACGCCTCTGAAATGGTTGAAGTGCCGTCTGTCGGAGGCAGGGCCCCCCGCCGTCTTTTCAGGCAGGAGCTGACGCAGATCATTGAGCCCCGCATGACCGAGATCATGGATATGGTGGATCAGGAGCTTGTGAAAAGCGGGAAGAAAGAAATGCTCGCGGCCGGCATAGTGCTGACCGGGGGCGGGAGCATGATCGACGGCGCCATCGAGTCTGCGGAGCGGGTCTTTAACATGCCCGTTCGGGTCGGCGTGCCTGTCGATATCGTCGGCCTCAAGGATGTTGTGTCAACGCCGCAGTACGCGAACGGCGTGGGCCTTCTCAAATACGGGATCCGCCTGAATAAGTTCAGGGTGCGTTCGCGTTACGACCGGGGAAGGCCGGGCCTTGTCGATCGCATTAAACGCTGGCTTAACGATTATCTGTAAGCAGGAAGCAATTAATAGTAAAAGCGGATATGAAAAAAAATGTAAAAAAATTATGTCGAGTATATAAAATTAGTTGCATATGTTCTAGAATATGTGCTAATGTGACATAATATTTAGGGGGTGTTATGTTCAGGTTAGAAGAAGAAAAACAATTGTCCACAGTAATCAAGGTCATCGGTGTAGGCGGTGCAGGGACCAATGCTGTAAACAGGATGATCGCGACAGGGATGGAAGGAGTGGAATTCATCGTCGCCAATACTGACGCGCAGCAGCTCGCTTCGAGCAATGCACCGAATAAAATTCAGATGGGCAGCAAGCTGACGCGGGGGCTCGGAGCGGGTGCCGACCCTGATGTCGGCAGGGAAGCGGCCCAGGAGGACAGGGATAAAATCCATAAGGCCCTTAAGGGTGCGGACATGGTTTTTATCACCGCAGGAATGGGCGGAGGGACCGGGACCGGGGCGGCGCCGATCGTTGCCGAGGTCGCCAAAGAACATAATGCTCTCGTTGTGGGCGTGGTCACCAAGCCTTTTCGCGTTGAAGGGAAGCGCCGCATGCAGAAAGCTGAAGAAGGAATAGCGAACCTTAAAAGTAAAGTCGATACTCTCATAACGATCCCCAATGACCTGCTGCTCAAGATCATTGACCGCAAGACCCCTATTGACGAGGCCTTCAGGCTCGCCGACGATATACTCAGGCAGGGAGTGCAGGGGATCGCTGATCTTATCATGGTAACCGGCCTGGTCAATGTTGACTTTGCCGATGTGCGCACGGTCATGAAGGAGACCGGGGACGCGATGCTGGGAGTGGGAATCGGCATCGGGGAAAACAAGTCCATTGAAGCGACCCAGATGGCCATTAACAGTCCCCTGCTTGAAGAAACCAGCATCGAAGGAGCGAAAGCGGTACTGATAAACATCGCCGGCGGAAATGACCTTTCCCTGCATGAGGTCAATGAGGTCACCGAAATTATCAATAAACAGGTCGACCCCGAAGCGAACATTATCGTCGGCGCCACGATTGACGCGGCCCTTGACGACAAGGTCCGCGTGACGGTGATCGCCACCGGCTTTGACCGCAAAAAGAACATGCTGACGCGGAACGAATCACCCCTTGCCGCGGATCAGGCGCTCAAGCTCATCAAAGGAAACCCGGAAAAACAGGAGCAGCCCGCAGCCCAGCGGAGCATGCACACCTTTTCCCTTGACTATGAACGGCGCAGGAAGCGCAATTATGAAAATGAAGACCTGGACATCCCTGCTTTTTTGAGAAGGAATATCGAGTAATTTCTCCCTGAGTTGTAGTGGGCCATGAGTGGCAAGCTGAGATCATTAATATGCGGCTTAAACTCATGGCCCATTATTTTGTAGTAGCGAGAGCCTGATGCAGGCAGTACCACCATGACACCCGAAGAATTAATAAGATCCTTTGCCGCAAAACATCTGGGGAAGTTTAAAACCATAAGCCTCCTTGCCGGAGACGCGTCCCACCGGGTATATTACCGAATACTGGCTGAATCACAGAGTTTTATTGTCTGCTGCGACCGCAATTTCACCTCAACGGATGACTATCCCTTTCTGGACGTGCACCGGATACTTTCCGGTGCCGGGGTACCTCTTCCGGCAGTCTATGAAATCGACGCGCCGGCCGGGCTTTTACTGATGGAGGACCTGGGGGACGACCTGCTTGAATACGCGCTGTGTCGTTTCACCACGGAACAGAAAGAGGAGATCTATCGCGAAATAATTGATATTCTCCTGCGGCTCCAGTCCCTGAAGGGAAGCGGTGGGCCGTTTTCGCTGCGCTTCGATATGACAAAATTGATGTTTGAATTTGATTTTTTTATTGATCATTTTATCAGGGGGTATTTACAATCCCCACTTGATGACGCCGGGTGCGAAGAGCTGAGAGCTGAATTCAGAAAAATCTGCGAAGTTCTTGACCGGGCCGACATGGCAGTCCTGAATCACCGGGATTTTCATTCCCGGAATATCATTCTTAAAAACGGGAACCCGTATATCATTGATTTTCAGGACGCGCGCATGGGGCTCCCGCACTACGATCTTGCGTCACTTTTACGGGATTCCTATGTGCTGCTTGATGAGGATCTCTATTGCCGCTTGCGGACGTATTATCATGAGGCCGCGGCACGCAGGGGATTCCCCGGCATGGACCGCGATGATTTTTATTTTGACTGCCAGGCGTTTCAGAGGAACGTGAAGGCCCTGGGGACATTCGGCTACCAGTGTTCGGTTGCCGGCAACAGAAAATTCGAGCAGTATATTGTGCCGACAGCGCAGTATCTGCCTGACTATTGTTCCCGGCACGCGGTTCTGAGAAAGGCGGGCGATATTATAAGGATGTTGATTGATACTTCAAATAAAGGGTAACCGTACGGAAGGGGATTGTGCTACAGCGAAAAAAAAGCAAGGACCAGAAACAGCTCATAATAGCGAAGTCCAGCAGCCTGTTCTGGGAGAAGGGTTACGCTGAAACAAGCATGCGGGACATAGCCCAGGAGTGCGGGTTCAGGCCGGCAAACATATATAACTTTTTCAGCAACAAGGAAGCGATTCTCTTCGAGATTTTATATGGTGAAATGGAGGAGATACTTTCGCCGATTAAAAGACTTGAAGAAGATGAAGACATTGACCCTCGCGAGGCGCTGTATCTCGTGATTGAAAACCATGTCAGGATGACACTGGGCGAGCGGAGAAGCTCAAAGCTTCTTTTTGACAGCGGGCTGAAAAATCTCTCAGCGGCGAACCGGAAAAAAATAATCAAGTTGAGAGACAACTATGATGCTGTTTCAGTGAAAATCATCAACCGGGGCATTGAGAAAGGGGTTTTCACCGCGATGGACGAAAAACTCGCCGTGTTCAGCATAGCTTCCATGATCGCCCGTTCCAGAATATGGTATTCCCCTGCCGGGAAATACAGCGTTGATGAAATAGTCAAATTCATTTATGAGTTCAGCCTCAGGGGCCTCGGTGCTGATAAATAAATCCGGCTAATTGCCGGTAGTTTACCTTTCCAATAGTACCATATATCAATAATCTTTGTTTGGTTTCCGCTGTTCCGGTCAGTATGTTTAGGTAAAATAAGCATACAGGAAGCGCGCCATGAAGAAAGAACTTGTTCTTATCACCGGCTGTGATTCGGGAATCGGGAAATCCTGCGCGGAACTTCTTCTTGAAGCAGGCCATCAACTGGCACTATCATATCTCAATAATAATCCGTTTAACGGGAACCCTCGCTGTCATGCGTACCGCGTGGACATGACCGGTGAGAGTGAGGTTGCTGGCTTTGCCGAGAGCATAAAAAAACTCTGCGCGAACGGGTTTTCGCTGAAATGCCTTTTTCTGAATGCGGGCGTGGCTCTTGGGGGGCCGGTGGAAAACATCCCCCTGGCGACATTCAGAAAAGTGATGGAGGTTAACTTTTTCAGTTATGTTTTGCTGATCCAGAAGCTTATTCCGCTTTTAAGAGAGAGCAGGGGGATGATCATGATCAACGGATCGCTCGCCGGAAAAGTCGCGCTTCCGTTCCTTGCCCCGTATACTTCCTCAAAGCACGCGATTGAAGGGTTCGCCGACTCCCTGAGGCGTGAGCTTAATCCCTTCGGGATAAAAACAGTGCTCATTGAACTTGCCGCGGTGGCGACACCGATATGGGCAAAGGCCCGGGCTGCCGACAGCTCTTTTGTGGATGAGGTGTACCGCGGGAGCGTCGACATGTTCCTGGTGAATTTTGTTGATGCCGGGAACAGGGGAATGCCGGTACACAGGGCGGCAGCTGATATAATCGCCATAATGAATAAAAAACGTCCCGGACCGCGGTATATCATCTCCGGCAGCAGGCTGAGCTCGAAAACCCAGACGATGATTCCAGACCGGGTGCTGGACACGATCGTGAAAAAACTTTTCAGGATGAACTACGGTGGAAATGTGTAGCCCCTTCGGGTAGTTTATGGCATTAGTCTTATTTATTTCATCATGTTAACCGTTACTGTTTAAAATTGATGGCATAACAGAAATTTGCATGATTTATTAAAATAATATTTTTGGCCTTGACTAAATTAACGATCGTTCATTAATTTGTAATAGTAAAGTTTAAAATCATAAAATAAGAATGGGATATAAACACATTATTGACACGGTTGAAAACGATTTTAGCGTCATGGTGCTCAACAGACAGACAACCCCGAATCGTTTACCGGGGCATTGCTCCAGTGATCATTTGATTCTTGCCATGGCCGTATTTATGGCGTATAATGACCGCATTACAAGCATTATAAATGGAGGAACAGAATGAAAACTCCGCAGGAATATATTGAAAGCATGAGAAAACTTGACCTGGTCGTGTACCAGTTCGGCAGGAGGCTCGAAAATGTCGTGGACGACCCGATCATCAGGCCGTCCCTTAACGCGGTTGCCATGACCTACGCGCTCGCGATGAACCCGAAGTATGAAGACATCATGACCGCCACGTCCCATATTACCGGGAAAAAGATCAACCGCTTTACCCATATTCACCGGAGCGTTGAAGACCTGGTCAAAAAGAGCAAGATGGGAAGGCTCATGGGCGCCTATACCGGCTGCTGCTTTCAGCGGTGCGTGGGCATGGACGCGCTTAACGCGCTTTCAATGACCACCTATGATATCGACGCGAAACACGGCACTGAATACAACAAGCGCTTCCTTAAATACCTCGAGTATGTTCAGGAAAACGACCTGGTGTGCGACGGGGCCATGACCGACCCCAAGGGCGACCGTTCGCTGCCGCCCCATAAACAGGCGGACCCGGACCTGTTCCTCAGGGTCGTTGAAGAAAGGCAGGATGGCATCGTCGTCAGGGGAGCGAAGGCGCACCAGACCGGCGCGGTGAATTCACACGAAGTTATCGTGATGCCCACGATTTCGATGAGAAGCGAAGACCGCGATTACGCAGTTTCGTTCGCGGTGCCGAGTGATTCAAAGGGCATACTGTACATCATGGGGCGGCAGTCGTGCGACACGAGAAAGCTCGAGAAGGGAACCATCGACCGCGGCAACGTCATATTCGGCGGCCACGAGGCACTGATCGTGTTCGACGACGTGTTCGTTCCCCGTGAAAGGGTGTTCATGTTCAGGGAATACGAGTTTTCGGGACAGCTCGTGGAGCAGTTCGCATCATACCATCGCCAGAGCTACGCGTGCAAGGTCGGGGTTGGGGATGTTCTTATCGGCGCCGCCCAGACTGCGGCTGAGTACAATGGCGCGGACAGTGCGTCCCATGTGAAGGACAAGATAATCGAGATGAACCACCTGAATGAAACGCTGTACTGCGGATGCATCGCCTGCGCCTCCGAAGGGCACCGCGAGCCGAGCGGGACCTACTACGTCGACCCGCTGCTGGCAAATGTGCACAAGCAGAATGTCACACGCTTCCCGTACGAGATAGCGCGGCTTGCCCAGGACATCGCGGGCGGCCTTATGGTGACCATGCCGTCTGAAGACGACCTGAGGTCATCAGAAGTCGGGAAGTTCGTTGAGAAATATTATAAAACAAGGGACGGGGTCCCCATGGAACACCGCATGAGGATACTGCGCCTGATTGAAAACCTGACCATGGGGACCGCGGCAGTCGGGTATTTGACCGAGTCCATGCACGGTGCGGGCTCTCCCCAGGCCCAGCGTATCATGATCGCGCGCCTGGTTGACCTGGAGGATAAAAAGAAAAAATCACAGAGACTGTGCGGCATCATTAAGGATGATGCAAAGATAGAATAAGTGTTGCATTCAATGAAGATGCACGATTTGCCGAGGAGACACTGAACACGCGGAGAGACAATTAATGTTTATTCCGGTGGCATCTGCGCCTTTATGGCTGAATAATTATCTGGAGGACTTAAATGGAAATTGAAAACATCAAGAAAATAGCGGTTATCGGCGCCGGGAACATGGGCCACCAGATCGCCACGCTGTGCGCGCTCAGCGGATTCACCACCACCTGCACTGATGTAAACGCCGATGTGTTGAACAGGGCCGAAAAATTTTTCAGCAGCTATATTGCCGGCCGCGTTGACAAGGGAAAGCTCACTACGGAAGCGGCCCGCCAGGCACAGAGCAACATGAGCTTTGTTCCCGACATGAAGGAGGCAGTGGAGGACGCTGATTACGTGATCGAGGCCGTTATCGAGGTGCTTGACCTGAAAAGAAAGATTTTCGCCGACCTTGACCGAATGGCGCCGAAACACGCGGTGCTTGCGACAAACAGCTCCCGGATCGTGAGTTCGCGCATTGCAGACGCGACTTCAAGGCCTGAAAAGGTAATCAACCTTCATTTTTTCAACCCGGCCCTGGTGATGAAGCTCGTAGAAGTGGTGAACGGCCCGCACTGCGCGCCCGAGACCGCTGAGGTTTCATTTAAACTGTGCGAAAAGCTCGGGAAGGTGCCGGTCATGCTCAAGAAGGAGGTCGACGGGTTTTTGCTGAACAGGATGCTGGGGGCGCTGCTCCGCGAGGCCCTGTGGCTGCATGATATGGGCATCGCCTCGTTCGAAGACATTGACAAGGCCTGCCTGTACGGCGCGGGCCATCCCATGGGGCCGTTCAGGCTCATGGACCTTACCGGCATTGACCTTGAATACACTATGCGCATGGAGGCGTTCAGGAACAGCGGCGACAGGGCAGACCTTCCTTCTCCGGGGGTCGTGGAGCGCTACTTCAGGGGTGCTTACGGCGAGAAGACCGGGGAAGGGTGGTTCGACTACAGGAAAGCACGATAACAGGAATCAGTTTAACAATAAAAAAATACAAAAGATATGCCACAAAGGCACTGAGGACAAAGAGGGATTATAAGAAGTCATTGCAAGGCTTGCTCCGGCAAGCCGCGGCAAACCTTCGGTATCCAGTATTGCATACTTTTCCCCGAAGGATCGCCACGTCGGCTAAATGCCTCCTCGTGATGATGGCATTATGGGGGAAATCCATCGATAATCTCTGTGCGCTCAGTGTCTTCGTGGCCGTCCTGCATTCAGGTTTTTACCTATAAGCAGGGGGAGCGGGCCATGCCTTTTTTCAAGAACCGTGGAGCGAAAATATACTACGAGGACTCCGGCAGCGGAGAGCCGGTGATCGCCGTGCACGGACTGATCGAGAGCACCGGGTACTGGAGCGTGCCCGGGTTCGCGGCGGCAATCGAGAAGAAATACCGGTTTATACCCATGGACATGCGGGGCCACGGGAAGACCACTGTTGACCCGGCGAACCCGGGGTATGACGCCGAAACCGTTGGCGAAGACATCATCTCGCTCGCCGACCACCTGGGGCTTGACCGCTTTCACCTTGTCACTCATTCGACCGGGGGCTTCGCGGCCTCACGCTACGCGATGCGCGACTGCTCCCGGTTCGCCTCGCTTATCCTGACCGACACGGCCTCGTACACCTCGGTGGTGCCGGGCGACCCCGAGACCATAAAGACGTTTCACCACAGGTTCGCGCGCGGCTTCGAGAAGTTTTCGTGGGAAGAGATATTCGCCAACCTCGAGAAGGTGCCCGGCCCGTTTTTCAGGGGAATAATGGAATCGCCCGAAAAGGAGAAGCTCCTGGGCATGGCGCGGCGGATGATAGACGTCAATGACCGGTATGAGTGCGCGGCCTTCATCCGCTCGTTTTACCGTGACCCGGACCCCATGGTCGAGGGCCTGCGCAGGATAACCTGCCCGGTGCTGGTCGTGTACGGGGACAAGGACGATCTTTTCATCCGGTCAAGCGCGCTCATGGCGCGGGAGATACCGGGCGCAGTGGCCGTGTGTTACCCGGGGTCGGGACATTTCACCGCGATCGAGGCGACCGAAAGCCTTATCGCTGACGTGACCGGTTTCCTGGAAAAACATCCCCTGTCAAATTAACTGTTGACTCGCCGACTGGTTGGTTTTGAATGATACACAGGGCCCTGAGCGGCCCCCGGTATAATCAGGAGGACAGACCATGAACCTGCAATACGTAAAGCTTTCAGTGGAAAAAGGCGTTGCTACCGTGACGCTGGACCGGCTTGACAAAGGGAACTCGATGTCGCCGGACATGCTCGCCGAGATCGGTGACGTGTTCCTCGACCTGAGCACCCGCGATGACGTTTCGGTCGTTGTGCTGACCGGCGGCGAAAAGATCTTTTCGGCCGGGTTTGACCTTGATTTCGTCAAGGAGATAAAGAAGGACAACAACGACGCCTTTGTCGCGCTTTTCTGGCGCACATACCGGTCGATCAGGTTTTGCGCCCAGCCCGTTATCGCCGCGGTCGGCGGGGCCGCGATGGCGGGAGGGTTCGACCTCACGCAGATGTGCGACATCCGCTACGCTTCTGAACGGGCGAAGTTCGGGCAGCGGGAAGTCGTTCTCTCAATCATCCCCGTGCTTGACCCGTTGTGGCGCATAATCGGTTTCGGCAACGCGCTTGACTGGGCCCTTTCGGGCAGGGACATCGACGTGCAGGAGGCGTACCGCGTTGGCTTCGTGCACCGCGTCTTTCCCGAAGGAACCGTGGTGAAGGAAGTGACCGAAATAGCGCAGCGGATGGCGGCGTATGACCGCGCGACCCTGGTGGAGACCAAGCGCATGAGCATTGACGCGCTGCACACCAGCCTTGACGCTTCGATGAGGGCGCACGGGTGGCTGTTCAAGAACTTTCTCGGCTCAGAGGAAAACCACAGAAGGATCGATTCACTGCTCGAGACGATCAGGAACAGGAAGAAGTAACCGGAATTAACAATGGGCGCCCGACGGTTCACTGACCGCCGGGCGTTTCACAAAGTCTTCATCATCCCCCCGGACATGCGTTGAAAGAGGGAGAGACTGTTTTCAGTCAATAACTTCTTCGACGGTAAAATCGACACCGGTAACATCGTGATCCGACACCACAATGCCTGCGGACGACGTATGGTATTCGTAGAGATACGTGGTCCAGGAGGAATCGTCATAGATGTCGACATACACCTCGGAATATGTTCCGGGTTCGAGCTCTATTGAATATTCCTGCGTGCCGCCGCTTGCCCAGATGCCCGAGGTTTCATAATATGACGGGCCTTCAAAATATATCTCATAGTAGCCGTCGGTCAGGGTCTCGCCGCCGGGAAGTGATATGGTTCCCGAGACCGTACTGGATGCGAAACCGGCCACGGTGAAATTGACGTTTGACCGGTCACCGGTCACCGTGAGGCCGAGAGACTCTGAACGGTATACATAGACCGTCTCTGATGAAGCGTCCTCGATCTCGATATTGACTTCGTTGTACGTTCCCGCGAGAAGTTCCATTGAATAGGACAGCGTGTGGCCCGAGGCCCATGACCCGCCGTCATATCCGTATGAATCTCCTTCGATCGTTATCTCATAGTAGCCGCCGGCCAGCGTGTCGCTGCCGGGAAGGGTTATGGTCCCGGACACGGTATGGAATTCAACTTCGACAAGCACGAAATTGACATTCGGTACATCACCGTCAACCGCCAGCCCCAGTGAATCGGTGCTGTAACGGTAACGCATGACATCGTCACTGTCCGAGACCTCGATCTCGACCCTGTCATAGGTTCCCGCTTCAAGCTGCACGGAATAGGAATGCGTGTTTCCCGAGATCCACACATTTTCTTCTTCTCCCCGGGACGTTCCCGTGAAGACGATTTTATAGAAGCCCCCCACACCTGTCACGCCGTCGGGCAGCCGCATGGTCCCTGAAACCGTATAGGTAACTGCCCGCGCGACGGCAAAGTCGAAGCCGGTGACGTCGGCGCCGGCGACCACCAGGCCCGCCGAAGTCGTATGGCAGGAGTAGGCCAGGTCCTCTCCGCTGTTAAAGACGTATATGTCGATGGTGTTATATCTTCCTGACCGTATTTCGAATGAATAATCGACAGCGTTTCCCGAGGCCCACGATTTAATGCCGGTGTTTTCGCCTTTGACGTAAATTTCATAGTAGCCGTCGGCAAGCGTGTCGCCGCCGGGAAGGGTAATGGTGCCCGACACGGTATACTCGGTGGTGTCCGCTTTTTTGTCGTCCGAACTGTCTGAATCACAGGCGATGAAAGCGGTGATAAAAAACAGGGTAGCAATAAAAGATAAGGAAGCGGTAAATCGTTTCATGTCAATTTTCTCCTTAAAAATGAATAAAGCTCTGCCCGAACGGCGCTTTGTCCTCCTGGCCTTAAACACGGCCGGGCCTGAAGGTTATAGCCGGAATCAGCTTGTGTTAATCGTAAGCATGCTGAAGTGCGTCAGAGTGACAAAAAATATTGACCGGGTTTCGGATAATTTAGCCGGACAGGAATTCATGCGTGATAAAAGCTTCGACGCGCTCTGGAAGGCCGGGTGATTCTTCGTGTCATGATGCTGTTTATTGCCTCATTCGGCGGTGTTGTTTGACAGGCCAGGGGGGATGATAATCCGTTGCTGCAGGTGAATTTTTTCTGAAAGCGCGCGGCGACGGAGCGGTGTAAAGAGCGCGAAGAAGATTTATTCGTAGTGACATAGCACGCTACGTCACTACAGTTTGTCGCGACATGATCAGATTCTATCGTAGGCGCATATCGCGATACGCGCCTACAGTATCTTCCCTCATCACAATGTATCCCCGATGTATATCCCTGAATTGTTTCGATAGCCGGTATTATACTGGTTTGCTGCGTGCGATTTTTTATCCACCGCGAGACATACAGGTTGTGCCCTGACAGGGAAAGCTTCCCGGCCCTGGGGTTATACCCGGCCTTTTCTTCATCAGACAGGGATTTCCATGAATCCATCGCCTCCCTGAACAGGGAGCGGTTCCTCTGCTGAGCGAGAGGAATACTCTCAGCCTTTTCTTTTCTTCAGCTCAAGCGCGGTTTTCAGCCCCTTTTCACGGATGACCTTTATCTTGAGCCCGGTCTCGGTGAGCTTGAAAAACCGCTTCCCGTATTTTCTCAGCATGCCTTTGTTTATGGTGAAGCCGAGCCCCGGAGCCGTAAAGGGCTGCAGCATCGCGTTTTTATCGGGAAGGATCGGGTCAATGATGCCGTCCCTGAATTCAGGTATCCATGAGGGCGGCTCGTACGGGTATTCGAGCGGCAGGGCATTGTCCCGGTCCGCGAGGACCATGTTCCAGTTGATGTAAAAGCCGATACCGTTGGTCCAGGTGTGCGGCGTGTACAGCCGTTTTTTCTCGCGGCAGGCGTCGATGACCTGCTTCACCTGCGCGATGCCGCCGGCGAAGGTCGCGTCGGGCTGGTAGATATGGAAGCAGTCCTTCTCGAACATGATCTTTATCTCGTCCCAGCCGTAGTTCAGCTCCGCGCCGGATATCTTCACCTTCGAATATTTCTTCAGGGCGGCGTTGCCGTTGTAGTCGCGTGAATCCAGGGGCTCCTCGAGCCATTCGATGCCGTTGCGGTAACAGGCGTCGGCGAACTTTTTAGCGCGTGCCAGGTCCCAGGCCGGTATCTTGTCCACTATGGTCACGAGCCATCCCTGGTTCGCGTCCACGCCCAGCATGAAGTCCCTGCCTATTTTTTTTCGCACGACCTCTATCTGGCGGATATCATCCTTCAATTCAATGCTCTTGACCCGCAGCTTGGCGCTGCGGAAGCCCATCTCCCGTACGGCCATGAGCTCTTCGGCCCTCCTGTCAGGGTCGTGCATCTCGCCGGTCGAGCAGTACACCTCTACCGGCCGGGCCCTGCCGCCGAGGAGCTCGTACACGGGTTTGCCCTGCGCCTTGCCGATGATGTCCCAGCACGCCGGCTCTATCCAGAAGTTCCTCCATCCCAGGATGCCCGCCTGCTTCAGGAGGTCCTGCACCCTTCCTGTGTCCGTGGGGTCAGCGCCCATGAGGTAGCCGCCCAGGAGGTCGCCCAGGCCTTCGCGCTCTTTGCCCATGGCAGAGCCCGCGCTGTAGCCCTCTATGCCGTCGTCGGTCACGAGCTTGATCAGGGTGAACCTGTTGTGCGTCTGCGGGTAGCCGGGTATCCAGGTCGGCCAGAAGGTCTCTCTCAGGGGGATTGAAACATGATAGAGTTCTATCTTTGAAATTTTCATTGCAATTCCTCCCGTACATGTGGATATTGGTTATACCAATTAATAAACTGGTATAACCAGTTGTCAAGATTTTTACTTGCCGGCGCCCCTGTGCGCGTTTGATGGGGCAGGTGACCCGGGGCGGACGGACCGCCCCGTGAATAAAAAAGAGGCACGCCATGAAAAAGGGCCTTCCCGGAAAGATACTGAACGAGATGCGGGCCGACATCATCCGCGAGACTTATCCCATCGGGAGCAGGCTCCCCTCGGAGCGCGAGCTGTCAGAGAAATACGGGGCGAGCCGGTTCGCGGTGCGCGAGGCCATTGCGATCCTCGCCCAGGGCGGGTTCGTCGAGACGCACCCGCAGAGCGGGACCTATGTCAGGGACTTTTTCAGGCACGGCTCGCTTGACACCCTGGTGCAGGTTCTCCGCGTGAGGAAGGCCATTGACCGGCAGACGCTCGAGTCTTTGCTGAAGTTCAGGCTGATCACCGAGACCACGGCCGCGGCAGAGGCGGCCCTGCGCATCACCGGTGATGAACTGGAATACCTGAAAAAAAACCTTGAACATAAAAAATCACACCCCGGGGACATCGCCGCGCTCAGCGAAAGCGACTTCGATTTTCATTACACGATCATCGGCATTTCGGGGAACACCATAAGCCGCCTCGTGTTCCAGTCGTTCAGGCCGGTATACGGTTTTTTCACGGACTTTTTTTACTCCATCAGGGGCGTGCCCGAGGCGTCGCTGAAGCTGAACATGAAGCTGCTCAGGGCGCTGGGCCGCCATGATGCGGCCGCGTCCCGGAAGGCGATGGAGGAGACCCTGAAGTTCGGCGAGAAGAAGGTCTATGAGGCCATCAGGGGCGGGGGCAGCGTTATCCTGCTGGAGAGGTAAGGGGGGGGAAGAAATCCCCCCGGCCCCCTTTGCACATTTCCGTGTTGGCATGCTTTGTGCGGCCTGGTGGCCGAGGGTCTTTTTCACTGAGCAGTGAGGGGATATGTCCTTTCTCTGCTCGCCCAGAGAAAGGGCGAAAGAGAGGGCGCCGCCTCAAATGCCGGCGGAGGCTCCGGGCGAAACTCGCCGACGTCGCTAAGCTCCTTTCGGCTCAAACAGACGCCCGATCGGTGTCCGCCTACCGGCGGACAGGATTCAGAGATGAGTGTATCCTGTATCTTTCATCAGGTCTGTTGCATGAATCTGCGGTGTGGGGCTCGCATGCGTATCCATGCGCAACATCCTGTTGTTTCCCAGCGCGATCTTCCTTGCTCGCGCTATTGAATTGCGTTAAAGACTATAATAATGCATTATGTTCACTTTTCTACTTAAAATGACATTGGTCTCAGGGGATAGTGTAAATATTAATAATTTTGTTGATTTTATTATGTTCATGCTACATTATAGCGAAAAAAGATATTTTACTCCAATAAGGGATTTATCAATGAGTCAAAAAAATCCAATTATATCATTTGCCTTTGTAATATTATTTTCTTTTTTAGCAGTTATGCTTCAAAACTGTTCAGAGGATCCTTCTGGAAATAAAGACAGTTCATCAATATCTAACGTGGATACATCAGGGAACAATACTGATGATTCGGGTGATGATACACTATCTCTTTTACCTCCAAATATTTCTATTACAACAGGGAACCAGCAGTTGCTTGTTTCATGGGAGGCGGTGAGTGGAGCTGAAAGTTATAATGTTTACTGGAGCCAGTCCAGTGATGGAACTTATCCCTCATATGAGTCTGGTATTACAACTACAACATATACTATTGAAAATCTACAAAATTACACAACCTATTACATAGCGGTTAAATCAGCGAGTAATTCCGTTGAAAGTATTTTTTCTTCTCAGAAATATGGTATTCCGTCAATTATCGTTACGCCTGAAATTTCATTAAAGATAGGTGACAAAACTATATATGTATCATGGGATTCTATATCCGGTGTTGAAGGGTACTATGTATTTTATGGAACATCTTCGGGAGCTCCTTATGAAGATTTTATCTATGTTGCCAGTCCCTTGAATAATACTGAATTAACGGATTTAACAAATGGAACAACTTATTATGTATCAGTTAAATCAGTTTATCTTAATATAGAAAGTGATTATTCATCGGAACAAACAGCGAAACCTTATCATCCGGTTGCTGGCCCCAGATGGAGACTGGTAAGAACCACAGAAGCTGGAATTGATATTGACTGTGATGATTGTCCAAGAGTGGAAGGATTCTGGTTATATTTTTATGAAAATTACAGGCTGGCTTATGATTCAACTACTAACAGGACATGGGCATGGACTTTATCTGGTGATTCAATACAATGGCAGAGTCAATACGGGACGGGATGTTGCACACATACAGGTACAATAAATGAAGATTTTGATTATATGAGCGGTACATACTATGGTTGCGATTATTATGGGACATGGTACGCGTACAGAAGTTTATAATGAAAGTTTGTATTTCGGGCTGTAATCTTTTTTTAAAATAATCTGACAGTTAAAGAGTTTTACATCAAGAATTTTTTTTATGGGCTTTCCTGTTTCCTCTGCATGATAAACATGATTTGCAGTTAATACACAATCACCTCCATCGGCCAGATGCATTAGGATGATCTCTTATTGCGGTATTGTTCTTGACGATTTAGTGGAGCACGGTAGTGTATTTGTGGAAAGTGGATTGCATTTAAATTTGATGATAATGAAAGGCTACATGTACATACTGGAATGTGTTGATGGCATGTATTATACCGGAACTACCAGAGACCTGGACAAACGGATCAGGGAACATGAACTTGAATCGGGGGCGCATTATACCGCAAAAAGGCTGCAGGTTAAACTGGTGTATTTTGAGGAATTTAATCGAATTGTCAATGATGCCTTTTATCGAGAGAAAAAGGTGCAGGGATGGAGCCACGCAAAAAAGAAGGCGTTGATAGAGGGAGAAAATAATAAACTGCATAATTTAGCTGAATGTATGAATGAGACTCATTATCGAAATGTATAAGGCCGTCGTGGTTAGTTGGTCGTTTCGACTCCGCTCAACGACCGGAAAGTTGCAACTCAACAGCCCGAAAGTTGCCGCTTAACAACCGGGGAGAGTACGCTCCCTGAGCGGAGTCGAAGGGAGCGAGATTGCGTACCCGCTCAGCTCCTGGTAAACGAGGGTGTGCCCGATGCCCGGGCTTCACTGTATTTTCACTCTTTAATTCCGGAAAATAGTTGCAAAATATATCTACTCCTGTTGAATATTTTAATGAAGCTAAATATAGTCTGTTAAGTAAAATGTTGTACACCATTACTTTCGATTAAATTTTATCAGAAACCGATAATGAAAAACCAATAAATATTAGTATGCAGCCATCAACCACAAAAGGAAAAAGAACACGGCTTACCCTGATGCCCGTATCATGGATCATAGCTGTTGTGACCGTATACTGCCTGTTGCTGATCCTGTCGAAAATCAGTGGCTCGAGCATCACGGCCCTTCTTCAGACAGAGACCCTGTGGCCGCTCGCGGTATTTCTTCCGGGCCTGCTGTTCGGCAAGACCCTGGGGCTTGTGACCCTGAATTTACTGGCCTATACGATACCGCCGCTGCGGCGGATATTTGAAGCTGAGGTTGCTGAAACGGGCCGGCACCGCTTTTCAGAGGCGATGAAGGGCCTGGCCAGGGCCCTGGCCGTTCTTGGAACAATAACATTCATCGGGGCTTTTCTGTTTCTTCGATACCGGTGAGCGGTACAGGCGAATAATGGAAATTTGAAAGGGGATTAATTATATGAACGTGCTGATACTGTATTTCTCGGCAACGGGAAACACGAAAAAAATCGCGGATGTTATCGCAGAGGAGCTGGGGCGGACGCGATGCGACGTTGCCATGGCTGACATTACCGCCTGCGCTGAAAGACAGAAGACGATTGATCTGGCGCCCTATGACGCGTTTTTGTTCGGGGCGCCGATCCATTCATGGCGCGCACCGAGGGTCGTGAGGGAATGGATGAAAACCCTTGACGGCCGGGGCAGAAAGTGCGCCATGTTTTTCACCTACGGAGGGTTTGGCGTTCACCCGACCCATTATTCGACCAGGCAGATACTGGAAAGCCGGAATTTTATCGTTGTCTCATCCGCTGAGTTTCTGGGTTTTCATACGTTCAACCTCGGCGGGTGGAAGGCAATGGAAGGACGGCCTGACGGGTCCGATTTTGAGGTGGCAAAAGAATTCGCGCGCGTGACCTGTAAGCGTTTTACCGGCGAAGACACCGCGCTCCTGGGTGAACTGGAAAAGACCGAGCATACTGAAGAACAGCTCGATGCCATAGAATCGTTCAGGTTTAAAGTGCTTACCCAGCTTCCGACCAGGGGCGGCAGCGAATGCGGCATGTGCATGTTCTGCGAGAGCGTGTGCCCAACCGGTGCCATGAACGCCGTATCAGGCAACGCCGACAGCGCGAAATGCATTGCCTGTCTTGCCTGTGTCGCCGTCTGCCCCGAAGACGCGTTACACATAAATGACATGTCAAGCAGCTGGTCGTTCAAACTTCAGATGGAGAAGATCAGCGTTGAGGCCATGAAAGAGAAGAAAAGCAGGATATACCGGTAGCATTGAAGGTATCACCCGCGAATTATATAATTCGCTGCCTGTATGGAGGTTATCATGAAAGCAAGGCCTTTTTTCGTACTGCTCATACTGCTGGCTCTGTCTGTTGCCGTTATTGCCGCGCAGGGACAGATTATTCCCGTAGCCATGCATAAGACGGTCAAAAATGCGATGGAAAGGATGAAGCAGCTTGACGCTGAAGACAAGATGCTGGAAAAGCAGGCGTACAATGCCGTGAGCGCCAATAACAGCGCCCTGTTCGCGCGCCTTGCCGAAAAGAGTGAAAAAATAAAAACCGAGAAGAAAACACTGCACGATGAAACCCTTGCCGCGCTCCAGGGCACGATCGGGCAGGGGATTGCCGTTGATATCCGGCAGGATTCATACACGGACGTGTTTGCGGTGAAAAATTCTGTTATAAAGCAAGCGGTATGGAATTCAGGCAAAAACCCCCATGTCACCATTGAAATGCAGGTGGTGCTGAAGCGCAAGCTGACCTCTAATGAAAGAAAGGTCCCGGTTGATTTTTTCAACGGTACCGGCAGGGTTATCCGTGTGCCGTTTTACCTCTCAGCAGGGACCTTCGTTTTCAAGACCGATAAAGACCAGGTCATTTCATTCTTCGCGAACCCCGAAATCCCTGGCCTGGCCGATGCCGGGTACGGGGTGATTATCTCAGAGTAACAGAGCGGTCCGTTTTATTTATCAACACTGATAAGTTCAACCTCGAACACCAGCACGGAATTGCCCGGTATGCTCTGGTTTCCCTCAGGGCCGTATCCCAACTCCGAGGGTATAACAAGCTCATATTTTGAGCCAGGCGTCATCAGCTGAAGCCCTTCAGTCCATCCCCTGATAACCTGATTAAGCCTGAACTGGGCAGGCTGGTTTCTTTTGTATGAGCTGTCAAATTCCGTTCCGTCGATAAGTTTTCCCGAGTAGTGGACCGTAACCATGCTCGCCGCTTTCGGCTTTGCGCCTGACCCTTCTTTGATCACTTTATACTGGAGCCCGCTTGCGGTTGTCTTGACTCCTTCCCTGGCTTTATTGGCGGCAAGGAAAGCTTCACCCTTGCCTTTGCTCTCTTCGGCGTTCTTCATCATTTTGGTCTGCATGCTCATTCTGAGGTTCATCATCGCCTGCTGTGTTTCCTGGGGAGTAAGGCTGCTCTCCTTTCCTTTAAGGGCGTCTTCAACGGCTACCATGAATGAATCCACATCAAGATCGATCTGGTCGTTTTTAATGCTGGAACCGATGTTAAAGCCGATAGCATAGCTGTATTTTCCCTTATCGGTTGTCAGGTTCGCTTTTTTGCATGCCATAATGTTCAGGACAAGAACAGCTCCGAGGAGCAGGGGAAGAAGTTTTGTTTTCATTGTATTCCTTTTTACCATTAAATTTTCCGGCTGTCGTTATCGGCCGGTGGGTAATATAAATAAAGATGCGTTTAAATATCAAGTAACTATTCAAAAAAGCCTTGCGCGCGGGATTTTTTCTGTTAACTGTAATTCATTCTGGTCCGGGAGAAGGGATTTTTCATGATCAAAATCAAGGTAAGATGTTATTCGGGATATAAAGCCAACGAGAGGCCGGTAAGTTTCAGTATGGGGGAGAAATCTTTTAACGTTGAAGAACTGGTCGATCGGTGGTATGGTGCTGATCACACATATTTTAAGGTAAGGGCTGATGACGGGAATATATATATACTGAAATATAATGACCGCAACGATGAGTGGGAACTTGATTTCTTTCAGAATAAAAGAATATAGGGCCCGGATAACGGGTGTGTAATGCCGTTATGACTGTTACGTTATAGTATGGCTCACGGGCTTTATAAAATTTCTGCATAAATGGTGCACTGCAGGGTAAGGCCTGATCCGGTGTAGGTGATATAGACTATTGCGTCACCATTGGTTGACCCCGGTGTGATAGTGACCGTGGAGCCTGAAATAACAACGGTTATATCAGTCACCCCGCCCGGATCAATAACAGAGCTCAGGTCCGTAGTGACCGGTGCGATAGTGGAGTCGCTATAGTTCCCTGCAATCGTTATAGCTGTTGAAGTTCCTCCCACGGTAAGTGACGTATTCGCCGGCGTGGCGTAGATGGATTGCAGCACCGGTGCAACCACGACAGAGCAGTAGTCTTCGAACCCGCCGTCGTTAGTGGTAACGGTAACGGTTGCGGTCCCCGGGTATTCACCGTTGATGGTGCCGTCTGAGACCGTCACCACTCCTGTATCGCTGCTTGTCCAGCTCACGCCCTGGTCAGAGGCATCGGTCGGATTAACGGTCGCGATAAGGATTGAGGATGTGTAATGGTCTATGGTAATACTTGTGTTATTTAGGACAACGCCGGTTACCGCCACTGTTGTCGTTACCAGGGTGACGGACACGGTATAGTCCTGGGAGGTCCCGTTTTTGGCATAGACGGTGAATGTGACAGTTGAAGAAAAGTCAAAACTCATGCTGCCGCTTGTCAGCACGGTTCCGGCAGTAACCTCAACATGGTCTCCGCGAATAGTAAAAGAGGGTATGAGCGCGGTCACATCAGTTCCCTCAGGAAAGGAGAGGCTAATGGTAAAACTGCTGTTATCAATGCTTCCCCTGGTACCTGAAAGGTAAAAGGATGAGAAGGTCTTTTCGTCAGGGCCGATGGCGCCTTCGCTGGCGAATGTATACAGGTCGACCTCATCGCATCCGTTATTCAGGGCAAGAGAAAAAAACAGGGCTATGATTGAAAGTATTCGATGTAATCGCATATATATTTTTATTTAAACTTATCTGTTGCAATATACAATATTTAGTTTCCTCTTGTCAACCGCTTTCATTGGATTTTAATCGGGTACTGTAATATGTTATGCGTTTCCTGACTGAGTCCGGTATTCTGCTAAGAATTCAGCATTTGGTTTTGAAAAAACCTTCATGGCATTATGGGAGGCGGGTATGAATACCGGTCATGAATTTATATTATGCTGTCAGTATTGAATTGATATTATGGCATTGCGGGCCGTTAAATGCTCCACAGCTCCCGGGGGGCGGTCCTTTTTTTAAAATCCCGCAGCGATTTTCCCTCGTCAATGTCACGGATTCTTTTTTCCAGCATCTTGAGCCACCCGGTTTTTTGAAACCTGGCCATGTTTTCGAGAAGAAAGCCCTTTTCATGTTCCAGAGAAGTGTTGCTTGCCTTTAGGACAGAAATGTAGAATTTATCAGACAGAACCGCCTTGTGTACCAGGTTCTTTTTCGTGTGGGCCGGCGCGATTTGTGAATAATAATACTCCTGGACAGGATCGGCCTTTTTCATGGTAAAGCAGTTTTCAGCGGTGAACTCTCCCAAATATGTGAATGTCTCCGGTTCAGCGTACACCATCGATTTTGTCACTGTATCCTGGTTAAAAAAAAGTGTGCAGGCCTGGGTCCCGTTTTCATGTTGAGCGTCATAGCTCATTGCCACAGCGGCGTAGAGGCCCGGTTCCATGTTAAAAAAATAGAGGGTGCTGCCGTAATGGCTCGATGACTCTATTATGGTTTCGCTCTGAAGAGATTCATCAAACCGGTTGAGCTTTGCCAGGTAGACTTTCCGGGGCTGCTGGTTTTTCATATCCGGCTCGTCGGTTATTTTGACGGTAATGGCCATTATGCTCGTGTTTTCATGGTGAACAGCGGGAATAGAAAGGCATGAACACAAAAAAATAAGAGCATAAAATATAAAACGGTGCATAAGTCAACCTTCTTCGGAAAAATTATATATAAACAGCGCGCGGTAACCGCATGCGGCTCTCTTACCATGCATAATTGCCAAGGTAACCGTAACTTTGCAAATGTTTTTTTCAGGGTCCAGCGAGAAGAGAAAAAAAAGAAGTTTATTCTTTTTTTACTAGACAATAATTTTTGCATCATTTAATTAATAAAGAAACAAATTTCACTAACGTTAAGAGTTTACTAATGCAAAACAATAAAAATTCAATCAATACATGAGCGTTGTTATGATACACAGAAAATTATTCCCATCCTTTCTGTCTGTTCTATTGCTTTTCATCCTTTCATCATGCGACACCATATTTGACGACTCCTTTGATGTTCCGCGGTTCAGCAGCGGCCCTCAATACGGGAATTACTACCCCTATGCTGAAGGAGTCATCGATTCAGCGGAGGAAACACTGGGGGTGTTCATGGAAAACCATGCGACCCAGGGCTCCCTTGAAAATGCCCGCAGGATCATCAATGGAAAGTCATACATGGGGCTGGTGCAGGAGGACATATTTGATTACGTGCACCAGGAATTTTATGCCGATTACGGGTCCGGCAATGAAGACCTGAACTACCTGAAAATAGCGGCCAGGCTCAGGGTAATCATGGCCATGTATGAGGAAGACGTGCACCTCCTGGTAAACACCGGTTCAGCCATTAATGACATGGACGATCTGGTCGGCGCGGACATCAATGTCGGCCCTGTTGAATCAGGGACCTTTATTACCGCAAAAACCATACTCTCCGCACACGGTACTACCTACACTGAACACAATGACGATGTCAAGGAGGGCATAGAGAAAGTCATAAGCGGTGAGTACGACGCCGCATTTTTTGTCACTGCCTCGCCGAGCCAGGTTTTTTTGGAGATAGCCTCCAGCGCCCCGGTCAAGCTTATTCAGGTACAGATGCCCCAGGGGAACAAGAAATACAGTGAAAAAGGGGTGATTCAGGCTTCGGAGTACCCCTTCCAGGCTGACGAGGGGAATATAATAGAAAACATTACCGTTAAAACGCTTCTGGTGGCAGGGGATGATTTCCTGGATGAACAGGTGGACAAGTTTATTGAAAATCTCTATTTAAGCGCCGACGAGTACAGCGTCAAAAACAGCAACTGGAAGTTTCTGAACCGGTTTGACAGCGAGGACTATTTCATTGAGAATCCTCAGCTTGGAAACTACAGGGCCATGTGTCACATCATGGGTTTTACGGGAATTGATGAGACGGACTACTACTTCTACGCGGGCCTTCCGGAGAGCTTCGAACACGACACCGCGGTTGAACTGATCTGGCTGCTTTCCCATAACATCGATGTTGACCTGAAGGAGCGGTACAGCACCGGTTCAGGCGAGAACGCCATACGCATACTTGACGGGAGCGCCACCATGGCCATCGTGGACGACGACATCTACTACAACCTCGCTTCAAAGGGGTCGGCCTATGAGAGCCTGAAGGCCGCGTCCCTTAAAAAGGTGATGCCCCTTCACGACCAGTACCTTCACCTTCTTGTCAACAACGGCAGCGGCATCACCGGCATTGGAGATTTTCCCGGTATGACCATTAATCTCTGCGAAAAGACGTCAGGCACCTTTCTTGCCGCCATGCGGGTCATTAAATCTTACAATTATAATGAAAATGACAATATAGTATATCAGTTTGACCCGCCTGACATCGCAATACCGAAAGTTGAAAGCGGGGAATACGACGCGACCTTTGTGCTTACCGGGTTCCCTTATCCTGAATTTAAATATGTTGATACGGCTGACGCCCATCTTGTCAGTATCGCGTTTAACGGCGACACGCCGATACTCTATGAATCCAAAACCGTTGACTATGATTCACGGACCGATTACCCGAACATAGGAAACCTGTCGACCCTCGCGCTCAGGGCGGTCATTGTGCAGTCGCCGGTCTTTCATAACGGCAACATGGCAACCTTCATAAAATCGGTTTACCGGAAGGCCAACTACCTTCAGGAGGACAATGACGAATGGAGTATTGTGACCAAGCAGGAAGGGAAGGACTACTTCGCGCGCTCGCCATTCGGATGGAGCGACATCGCGGTCAAATACTATCTTTCACTTTTTGATTAGAACATTTCCGGGAGGACCTGATGAACCGCCTGAATACAGCACTTTTATCATTATTCGCCATAACCCTCTTCGCGTTCAGCGCCTGCATTGACCAGAGCGATGTGGAACACAACACCTACAGGATCAAAAGCATCGAGGCCCTGAACACGGAGACCTGCTCCGGAACAGTGGTGGGCCACATCGGCCATGATGTCAGGACAAAGCTCACCATGGATGTTGAGTATACGGAAAATGGCGAGATCCCGGTGCAGTTCTATCTTTTAAACAAAGATGACGTGGAAGAAGTCGAAAACGGGCTCGGAGACAGGACGGACATCCGGATATACCGCCCTGATCAGGTGGTTCTTCCCGGCGTCCTGGAAGGGGAGCACGAATACTCGGACGATAACGCGGACATCGACACCTTCGTGTTCAACATACCGTCAGACCAGGCAGAGGACGAGCTGACCGGCGATAAAAAGACGGGAACCTATTACGTGATCGCGGCGGTCGACAAGGACGATTCAGCCGAGATTGACGCGTATGAGCTCTACAGAAAAAACCCCTCGATTGCCGAGGAAATCGTGATACCCACAGACGACGACGAAGACCCGGATCTCTCTGTCGAGGACGTTGACTTCGCGGGCGATCGTGAGGACCCCAAAAATATCATGACCTATATACGGGTGCGGGTCCCGGACCCTAACGGCTTTAATATTGACGTTGCCCCGTCGGAACGGGAGAGGCGTTTTACCGGTAACGCGACGATAAAGTCATCAAAATTGCGCCCGGGAGGGATTTCAACCATAAACGTTCCGGTACGTTTCGAGATAAACATTGATGACCCGTCCTGGACCTATGGGGCCATAAGGCCCCTGGTCTACGACAGCGATATCGACGGATGGGTAGAGGATTACTACATAGATGAGCTCCTCCCGAATACTGATGAGGACGTGACCGTGGCCCTGCAGATTGACGAGACAGACGCCGGCCACATAATGGATTTTCTCACCCAGAAATCGGAGGACCAGGAAAACGCGGGTGGAGAGCCCAGCGTGTCCACCACCTGGACCGTGACAGCCTATGTCAACTATCTCACAAACGCCACCTATCCCGTGCCTGAAAAACGCTACACCACGGGCTCGAACGACATCACTTCGGCGCACGCCAACAATACCGGCACCTGCGACCTTATCATCAACTTCGATGTCTTTGACGTGGAAAAAAACGCGGGCATACGCCGCTACGTTCCCGAAGACGTTGACGACCCGGATAACTACGGTCCCGTACATCCCCTTGAGCCATGGGAGGCCGGCTACTCGTCATCCAAGAAAAAAGTCCTGGTGATCTTTCACGATGAGTTCGCCAAGGACGTGGGCAGCAGCAATCTTGGGGGCGGTGTTTGGGCCTACGAAAGGGCGTACTTCTATAAATACAGCGCCTATCAGACCGGTGTCGAGCTTGACGCCCGCCTTTTTGGATACTACCTGCGGCTGGTAGATGTGAACTTTGACGCCTTTTCATTTCCTAAAAACCCCGACGCGTCGGGATATAATTTTTATGTTGAGGCCGCGGGCCGTACGGTTTACCAGGAAGGGAGCCTCGGGCACCTTAAAAAAATATGGAGTTTCCCTATCCCGATTTGGGGTTACACGAAACAAAAAATATATAAAAAATGGGGCATGAAGCTCACCACGAAAATTGGAGTGGGGGTTACCCTCGTCCCGTCATTACGGCTCTGGACCAATTATGACGGGAGCCTGCGTTTTGAAAAATCATTAGAGTTACAGGTCTATGGAACCGCAAGCGCTGAATTCAGTGTGACGGTCGCCAGTTGCGGTATTAACGGGTACCTGAAAATGATCGGTGTCGAACTGCTTCAGCAGATATACACTGAAACAGAAATACGGAACCGCCGCGACCCTGATACCGGGGCCGAACTTCTTGATAGCAGCGGCAATCCTGTAGGAGAAGAAATAGCGGGCGCGCTCTATAAATCCCTGGGAGTGTACCTGAACGGACCTGAAGGATGGATACAGATCTGGGTAAAGATCATAATTAAGAAATACAAATGGACAATGTTCAGTTTCCACACCTTTCACGGCCTGCCTCTCTGGGAAATGGATACTACCGGCAGCGGTTACTGGACCAATTTCCAGGACTTTTCACCGAACGAAAAGAATTCCGTCTGGGACGGGATCGACTGGGACGCCATAGGCAAATAACGATATTCTTTTTAATCACATGAAGGTTCCTGGAAAGAAAAAAATAGTTATACTTCTGCTGACGATTGCGGGCATGGCGGTCCTGCTCCTGTATGTCGCATTGAAAAAATCGGCGCCTGACATTTTCTGGGACCGGGAAGCGGGGCAGATGTACCGCATCACCTTCAGCGATATAACGGCTTTTCGCGTAAAAAAAGGACGCAAGATACCACGGACCTTCAGGCTGACAGGAGTGCTGAATTTCAGGATACTTGAGACCGGTGAAACCATTAAAACGGCGGTCCAGATTTCCCCGGTAAAGGTCGCTTATAACGGAACCGAATATCCCCGATTAAAGGAAATATACTCTTCTCTTTTTCTGGTGGACTTCAATCCCGGGGGGACCATTGAGTCGTTGCATTTCGATAATACCATCGCACAGGACGATGAACGGGAGGTGGCTTCAATTATCAGGCAGCTCCAGTTTGTTATAAGAAAAAGCATAACGTCATCGTGGAACACCACTGAGGAAGACAGCACGGGGAGGTATAAGGCGAGGTATTCTTTTGAAGATAACAGGCTGACAAAAAGAAAAGCGGACTATGTGGAAGTTCTGGACGAATGGGGTTTCCCCCGTAAAGGAATAACGGCGAAGGTCAGGGAATCGCTTCTGGAAGTGAACTACGGACGGCCCGATTCATGGATCACCGGCGCGAGTGGAAAGGAAAAAGTGAGCCTTTTTTCTGAAGAAGAATCCTTTGCCACGTCGAACACTTCAGTGATACTGACAAAAATAGAGTTCGAACCGGACAAGAACCTTGAGATATGGAAAACCAGCAGGGATTCCGCTGATATTATAGAAACATGGAAATCCATACCAAAAAACAGCATTTCATTTGCGGATTCTCTTGAAATTGACGCGATAAAGAAAAAACACGGGGGGGTATCTCTCACGAACATGGCAGGGAACCTCTTTGCTCAATATGCTGAATTTGATTACAATGCGGTCAATGAACTTATGACCCTTCTGAAGCTTTATCCTGAACAGGCTGAAATTGTTCCTGATCTGCTGCTGAAGAAAAACTTCAACAAGATGCAGAAGACAATGCTGGTGCACGCCCTTGAACGCGCGCAGCACGCTGAAGCCCAGAAAGCCCTTTGCAGGGTAATGACAGACGAAAATTTTGAGGATTTCAGCCGCATACAGGCTGCCATGGCGCTGGGGGCCATTGAAAAACCGGAGGAAAAAACGGTTGAGCAGCTCTGGCAGGCATACTTCGGAAGGGAAAACGGCGATGAGCTGGCCATGCGGGTGTCGAACAGCGCGGTCCTTTCCCTGGGCGCGCTCTCAAACAAGCTTTCAGCGTCAAACAATGAGGAGGACCATGATAAGGCTGAAACGGTGCGTGACGCCATTCTTCGAGAGCTTGAGAACTCCGGCGATGTCACCACCACGACCGCTCTTCTCGCGGCAGCGGGAAACACCGGGGACACAGAGGTCCTTGACGCAATAGAAGACCGGGTTGAATCAGCACAGCCCATTGTGCGTTCAGCCGCGGCTTCTTCACTGCGCAATATTGAAGGCGATGAGGCAGACACTATACTCATGAACAGTCTTAAAAAGGAAGCGGTCTCGACTGTCCGTGAGTCCATTGTCAAAACCGTCGCAGCCAGAAAGTCAAATGAGAACGTAACCAGGGAAATGATGAGCCTGCTTCCCCGTGAAAATGATGAAAACGTGAGGGAGTTGATGTACCGGTACATGCTGAAAAACAGGGACCAGCGCGGCGTAAAGGAGAAGCTGAGGGAAATGCTTAAGAGCGAGGATTCATTAAAAAACAGGCTTCTCATAAACAAGGCCCTCCACGCCACTGGAGGAAGATAGGAATATAACGTAATCGCCTTTGCCGGTTTCCCGTGTAGAGGGAGAATATAAAATATGGTTCATTAAGGAATGATGGGGTTTGTTTTTCTGAAAAGCAATTTAATAAAGATTGCCGCAGAGGCACCGAGTACACAGAGAGTTTATAAGTTGTAAAGCGAGATTTGATTATTGTCAATATGATGTTCCATGTCCCGTAATTGTAATCGCTTTGATAAATTGGGCAGAATAAAATATTAAACCGTGAAAGAATATAAATATTCAAAATATTTTTTTATTAATTATTTCAGAGTTAAAAGAGGTGTCGGTGTTGTATAAAATGAATAAAATTTTGCTCCGTGTCTCTGTGACTCTGTGGCTATATTTTCCCAAAATTTTGGAAAGAGTGTAAAATATTATTTTCTGATACAAGGAGATCTTTCATGAAACGCGCAATGCCCCTGTTTTTATTTTTTTTCTGTGCCGCAATGATGATTGCGCCCCGCGCTCTCTCGGCTGCTGAAGAGACATTGTCGAACTACATCAAACCTTACGGGAACCTGTACATGTTTCTCGGCTATAAGCGTAGCGCTACTTATGACGCAGCCGACAATGAGCATGCGGATAATGACCTCGTTTACAACATAAACGACAACAGCAATCTTGGCATGAGATTTGAGTACGAGAAATACAGCGGCGTCTTTGAACTCGGGTTCAGCGATTTCAAGGACGGCCGTATTGTTAAAATCAGAAAGGCCTACGGCGTATATACCTTCGACTACGGGAAACTCATGATCGGGCAGGACTGGAACCCCTATGTTCAGTGGTCCCATGATTTCGCTGACTACTCCAGGTCAAAGGGGTTGGGGGCGCTCAGCGAAGAACCCTGTATCCAGTTCAAGTACACGATTTTTGGCTTCTATATTGACCTTATCCGTCCCAATATAGCGAGCGACCAGTTCACATTTCTTGACGATAAAACAGACCCGGCTATAGATTTGCAGGCCCGTTATGAATTGCGCAACAAGGACTACGAGGCGACCACGGGCCTTCCCCTTGACCAGATCCAGGCCTTTATCCCGAAAATCGCCATAGGGTACCAGTATGAACACGAAATAGCGAGCATCGGGGTCGGCGTCGCGGGAAACTTTTATTATGTTGATAACAAATCATCACGCAAATACAACAAGGACTGGATAATATCGTATCTAGTCTACCTCAATACGGAAGTCCGTTTCTGGATAATGGAGTTACACCTGAATGCCGGCTTCAGTGTCAACCCCGCGAATTTTGGCATAGACGTCGAGACAACAGGGAATGACGCTTATCCGGCAGGTGCGGCCCTTGCAATACATAATGTAGCCACCGGAAAATATGAAATAAAAGATACCTGGAACACGCAGGGGTATTTTGAAATGGGATTCAAGGCCCATAAAATGGTATCGATATATCTGGGATACGGCATCTGCGCTACTGATTATCCCGTTCCGGGGGCCAAGCTTGACCTCGCGATGGAATACTACTTCAATGTGAAGATAAACATCGCGGGACTTATCGCGCTGACGCCGTCTTTCTGCATGAGGGATTACATGGAAGATTTCTCCGGGGACAAGGAAGGATATGACATTACCGCGGGGATTCTGGGAACGGTTTCTTTTTATTGATTCCCGATGAAAGCGTTTATTCTCGCTGCCGGTTACGGCGAACGGCTGAAGCCGTTGACCGACACCATGCCCAAGCCACTGGTTCCTGTGCGGGGCGTGCCGGCAATATGCTATTCCCTTGCGCTGCTTAAAAAAGCGGGCATAAAAGACGCGGTATGCAATCTTCATTACCGGGCTGATGATATTGTCGTGTTTTTCCGTGAACACGGCAATTTCGGTTTTAACATCGAGTTTTCATTTGAGGAACAGATACTGGGCACCGGGGGTGGAGTGAAAAAGTGCCAGCCCCTTTTCAGCGGCGACATGGTGCTGATCAACAGTGACATCATCACCGACCTTGATGTAACGGCAATGATCGACACGCACCGGGCAAACGGCTCTCCCGGAACGGTGGCGATCTATCCGTCAGAAGGGGCAGGGGGGACGGTTTCGCTCTCGCGCGGACGGGTCGCTGATTTCAGGAATTTTCTGCTCACCGGGATCAGGCCGACCCATGATTACCTGGGTGCCGCGGTGCTCGGGCCGCTTGTCTTCAAGTATCTCATTCCCGAATATTCCAGCATCGTCTATACCGGCTACACCGGCCTGATCGCGGGCCATCGCCTTGATTTTTACGAGCACCGGGGTTTCTGGCAGGACATCGGCTCAATCGATTCATACCGGCTTGCAGAGGAAAGGCTTGGTGATTGTCCTTCTATTGTTGAGGGGGCCAGGAAAGTTCTTTCAGGGGCATAAAGGCTTCCTGATCGTTGGGGTTTATATTTTTCATCGGTGGCTTCGATACACTTCGCTTCGCGATGCACTCAGCCGCCCAAACCGTGATAAAACGCTATTGCGGAAATAGATTTCGAAAAGTTCAACGTGTTGCTCGATGACCGCTGCTGTATCGGCCGGTTGCCGAGCGTCGCATTGAGCTTGTCGAAATGTGACGGCGCAGCCGTTGTATCGAGGCAACCGAGGAGTGTGTTCAGGTGAGCGGCAATCGTATCGAAGTGCCGGCTGCTGCGAAGGGAGAGGATGCTGGAAAGAATTAAAAAGAAATATTTTGTAAATCTCTGTGCTCTCGGTGACTCAGTGGCCGTCTTTTCTTAAAATTTCGGAAAGAGTGAAAAATTCTTGCCTAAATCGCCCGGGTTACTACCATGCTGTTTTCTCTATTACATGAAATTCGCTGAGGAATGATATATGGAACATATCGACTGGATTGATTTTAAAACCATGGAACGTTTCATGACCGACGTTTTTACCGGCCTGGGCGTTCCGGCTGGAGATGCAGAAATCTGCGCAGACGTGCTGATCACCGCTGATAAACGCGGCATCGATTCGCACGGCATAAACCGGCTGAAACCCATATATTATGACCGGATCCGCGAGGGCATACAGCTTCCCGTGACGGACTTTACCATCGTGAAAGAAGGCCCGGCAACCGCTGTCGCTGACGGCGGGAACGGCATGGGCATGGTCGTGGGCAGGCGCGCCATGGAAATGGCCCTTGACAAGGCGGAGAAGTACGGCATGGGCATGGTCGCGGTGCGCAATTCAACCCATTACGGCATAGCCGGGTATTACGCGCTCATGGCGGCTGAAAGGGGGATGATCTGCATGACCGGCTCCAACGCGCGCCCGTCAATAGCGCCCACCTTCGGCATTGAAAACATGCTCGGCACCAACCCCCTCGTATTCGGCATGCCCACTGACGAGGAGTTCCCTTTTGTCATAGACTGCGCCACGTCAACGACCCAGAGGGGCAAGATCGAGGTCTACGCCCGCCAGGGCAAGACCATGCCCGACGGCTGGGTGATTGACCAGCAGGGGGGCACCACCAGTGACCCGGAACACGCGCTCAGGGCGCTTATTGACGGCACCGCGGCCCTGACCCCCCTCGGCGGCATCGGCGAGGACGGCGGCGGCTACAAGGGATACGGGTACGCGACCGTGGTTGAGATCCTGTGCGCCGCTCTCCAGGCGGGGAATTTTCTCAAGGCGCTGTCGGGATTTGACAACGGGAAAAAAGTCCCTTACCGGCTGGGGCATTTTTTCATGGCGATCAATGTCGAGTCATTCATCGACATCGCCTCGTTTAAAAAGACCACGGGTGATATTCTCAGGGCATTGCGCGCTTCAAAAAAAATGCCGGGCCAGAGCAGGATCTACACCGCCGGAGAAAAAGAGTACGACGCCTGGCTGTACCGGGAAGACCGGGGCGTGCCCATAGATGAGAGCCTGAGAAAGGACATTATCGCCATGAGGGAAGAGCTCGGCCTGAAGGGGTATGACTTTCCTTTTTAGTATAATTTAAATTCAACTCTGCGGTTTGCCTGGCTTAACAGCCTGTCTTTGACCAGGGGCATGCGGTCGCCCAGCCCCCTGGTCTTGATCCTCGTTTCGTCAATTCCCATGCGCACCAGATAATCACGCACCGCCATGGCGCGGTTCAGGCTCAGGGCCTCGTTCGCCTGTTCGCTTCCGCGCCGGTCAGCATGCCCGGTAATCAGCAGGCGTGCGCCGGGATTCTTGCGCAGATGATCGATCAGGTTGTGGATATACGGGTAATATTCAAGGCGGATGTTCACCGAGTTCGTGTCAAACAGGATGTTCTGCAGGGAAACCGCTCCCCGGGGTTCCTCAATTGGTGCTTCGCGATACCGGTCGCTCTTTTCCCTGTGTTCGGGCAACTCACCGGGCAGCGACGTGACCGGAGGAAGCTCATCGATTTTTTTCCCGCTGTCAGGGCTGCTGATAACAATGGAAACGCTTTTTTCCCGGTAGGGATCGACCTTGACCGACTGCATGGCTATTGACTCACGCGTTTCAGGAACGACCATCAGGTGGGTCACGTCGCTTTTGGGGACCACCGTAAACCGTCCCCGCGAATCGCTCTGCCGGATCACTGAGCGCAGCGCCGGCACCGCGGGGTCAGGGCTGTTCTTCAGGTAGACCCTGAACTTCATGGAAAGGGGCATGCCCGTTTTTTCATCTATTATGGTAAACGTGATCCTGGTCTTGCCGGTGACTCCTGCCGGCGCTTTTTCTTCTGGCAGGGGAACCTGCAGTGTTTCCAGGGACTTTTTTTCTGGCATGTTTGCGGTCCCGGGGAAGAGTTCTTTTTTTACGGGTACTTCGCCGGTTTCGGCGGCGAAGAGGTCATACCTCCCCAGGCTGCCCGGCCTGTTCGAGCAGAGATACCTGCCGTAGGGGGTGGCCGTGAAAAAAAGGTCATTATCTTGGCTGTTGATTTCAGGGCCGAGGTTCTGTATCCTGCCGTACGTCCCCCTGGTGTATGACACGTAGTAGATGTCCCAGCCGCCGTAGCCCCCGGGCCGCATCGATGAAAAATAGAACCCCGTGCCGCCGGGGGCCTCGCGCAGCCCGATCTCGTAGTTGCCGCTGTTCACCGGGTGGGGCAGCTCTTCGGAATTGATGAACACTTCTCCCTTGAGGAAGGCGCGCATGAGGCGTGACCTCTGCAGATCCTTGAACGGCCAGCGGGTGAAATAAAGGGTCATCTTGTCGGCCGAGAGCGCGGGCGCGCGCTCGTTTTTCGCGGTGTTCACGTCACCGGGAACCGGTTCGGGCGTGCTCCAGCCGGTTTCGGTTTTCTTTACATAGTAGATATCGTAGGTTACGCGCTCAACCCGGTTCGCCGTGATCGAGGGCCTCATGCTTCCCGGCCGGTCAGAGGCGAACAGGATCACGCTTGCGTCCGCTGATATGAAGGGTGTCTCTTCGTTGAATTCGGTATTGATCTCTTTTATCTCCAGGGGCCGTGACCAGGTGGCGCCGTCCCTGACGCACATGAAGATATTGTGGTCGCCTTCCCCCTTTTCGCGGGAGCTGAAGACCAGCATGGTGCCCTCGCCGTTCAGGGAAGGGCAGAAATCGTCCCCCCTGGTGTTGATGGGGTAACCCATATTTTTTGGAATGGCGGAACTTCCCGATCCGCCCGTGGAAAAGTAGAGTATCCCCGCAGAAAGGATGAGAAGTATCAGGTAATATTTTTTGTCCACTGTTTCAGCCACCGGTGATTTAAAGGGTTTTAATTATTATCGTCCATTTCACTCCATTAGTCCAGAACTGTTTTTATATACTTTCATTGTAACGGGTTTTCTGGTATCATGAGTATAAATTAGGATGAGAGATGTATTTATTCGGGCCGGTAAAATCTGGTTCAGTTTGCTTTTAACAGTGCCGATAGTTTTAGAAGGGCAATAAGGAGGTTTGTTTTATGCGTGGTGTCCGGGCAGGGATCGCACTGGTCCTCGTGGTTGTTTTTACATTTTCATTTTTTGCTGTTTTAAATTCCAGGGAGAGCTATGAAGACTACCGGGACGTTCGGGACCGCTACAACCGAAGGGATTACCGCTACGAGGAGAGCGCCGAGGTCGAGAAAAGGGACAAGCCCCTGTCAGAGCTCAGGACCGGCGAGAGGGAAGACCTTCTTGACGAGCTGCGCGGGGCCGTGCGCGACGAGATAGACGAATCGATCAGCAAGGAGCGCAAGGCGAGCAAAAAGAAGATAAACCGGGACAAGCTTATCGTTGACGTGAAAAAGATCGTGCGCGAAGAGATCGAGGACGCGATCAAGATCAAGGAAAAACGGTATCTCGCGTTCGGGACCATCGAGGTAGGGGGCTTTATCGCGTTCCAGACCAGGGGCCTTGAAAGCGACGAACGGGACATCAATTATATTTTTCAGCTTTTTCCACTTTTTAATTATTTCGTCCACTCCAATATTGCCATAAGCCTCAAGTCAGAGATGAATTTCAACCTTACCACCAATACCCAGATATTCAACATCAATGTCGGCCCTTCGTTCGTTTTCGGGCTGAACAAGGACGATTCGATCTGCTTTTACGCGTCAATGTATGTCGGCATGAGCATGGATTCAGCCAAGAGCACCGACATCGGATGGCGCTACGCCAATGAGCTCGGGGTAAAATTTATCCTCACCAGCGGCGTTATCCTTAACGTGGGCCTCATGATCGTTTTTGACAATGGCGGGCAGCAGGTAAGCGGGTTCTCGAACCTGTTCGTGCCGGCCCTTGGGATCACGGCCTGGTTCTGAGCCGCGGCCCGGTTACTCAAAGGACAAGAGCGTCAGCCTCATGGTTCACACCGGCCTTGATATACTTCTCAGCGGACCCGGCGAACTGAACAATAAAAGGGTCGCCCTCATAACCAGTTACACTGCACTGACCTCGCGCTTCACCTTCATATGGGACGAGTTTCTGCGCGCCGGCCTTGACCTGGTCAGGATTTTTTCTCCGGAGCACGGGATCTTTGGCACCGAGCAGGACCAGGTATCGGTCGGCCGTGAGCCGGAACTCCCGGTCCCGGTTAAGAGCCTGTACGGGGCGGACGCCTCATCCCTGCGCCCCGCTGAAGAAGACCTTCATGACCTTGACTGTATCGTCTTCGACATCCAGGATATCGGCGCGCGCTACTATACGTTCGTCAATACCATGATTTACGTGATGCGGGAGATTTCCGGAAGCGGCATATCGTTCATGGTGCTGGACAGGCCCAATCCCCTGGGGGGGGCGGTTGAAGGGCCGCTGCTTGAGCCGGGCTATGAATCGTTCGTGGGCGTCATGCCGGCCGCGGTGCGCCACGGGATGACCGCTGGCGAGCTTGCCCGGTTCGCTGTCGCGCATTTTAACCTCGACCTTGACCTTACGGTGAAGAGCATGAAGGGATGGAGCAGGGAAATGCACTTCCCCGAAACAGGCCTCGCGTGGACGCCCCCTTCGCCCAACATGCCTGATTATGAAACAGCGCTGCTGTATCCGGGGATGTGCCTTATCGAAGGCATGAACGTGTCAGAGGGAAGGGGGACCACGGCCCCGTTCAGGCTCATCGGCGCTCCCTGGATCGACCCGGTGAAAACATCGGCCGCGCTCAACAGCCTGTCCCTGCCGGGAATCGTTTTCGTGCCGCACTACTTCAGGCCGCAGTTCAACAAGTACGCGGGGGAGGTGTGCGGCGGCCTGCGCCTGCACGTGACCGACGCCCATGCGCTGCTGCCGTTCCTTACCGGTGTTGCGGTGGTGAAAGTCCTGAGTGACCTGTATGAGGAATGTTCATTCCTGCACGGGGTGTATGAATTCAACGATCTTTACCCGGCATTTGACCTGCTCGCGGGAAGTTCCCTGATCAGGGAGATGATCCGGGCCGGTAAAAGCCTTGATGCGATCGCTTCATCATGGAAGGATGATGAAGACAGGTTCAGGAAGGCGAGTCTGACCAGTTATTTATATTGATTTCAGATACCAACTTTAGTAAAGTTTTTATCTTTCCATGTGTACACTGAGACACCCCGGATTGCGAGAGATTTACTGCCCCCGTAGATGAGAGAAGCCTTTCCGGCAGCATTCCCTGCCAGATTTAACCAGGAGTTGAGACCTGAAAAGTAATCATCATTAAGCGTCATGCCCGACTTTAATTCAACGGGAAGGAGTTGTTCACCTTTTTCGAGTAATAAATCTATTTCAAGTCCCCTGCGGTCTCTCCAGAAATAACAATTGCTGGTGAGAGACCTGTTATATCGTGACTTAATAAATTCGCTGATGATAAAGGATTCAAAAAAAGGCCCGCGCATGGAGTGTGTGGAAAGCTGTTCCGCGTTTTGTATTCCAAGAAGCCAGCATGCCAGTCCGGTATCGTAAAAATAAAGTTTTGGCGTTTTTATAAGCCTTTTATTGAAATTACTGAAGTGGGGCTGCAAGAGATAAACAATAAAACTTGCTTCAAGCATGGATATCCATGCTTTCGCGGTATTGTGGGTAATACCGCAGTCTGAAGCGAGGCCGGTCAGATTCAAAAGCATTCCAGTCCGTGCAGCGCAGAGCCGGATAAAACGTTGGAAAGTGCTTAAATCACGCACATTGATCAACTGCCTTATATCTCGTTCAATATAGGTTTGAACATAATTTGCATACCAGATGCCCGGATCCAGTTTTCTGTCATGCACCGGCGGATACAGCCCGGTGAACATCACCCTGTCAAGGGATAGATTTGTTATACTATCGCCATAGCATTCATTCAAGCTGAACGGAAGCAGTGTCACTTGCGCTGTTCGACCTGCAAGAGATTGGGTGATTCCTGAGAGCAGACCGAATTGTTGAGACCCGGTCAGAATATAATGCCCGGGTGTTTTTTTTTCATCGACTATCTGTTGAAGATATGAAAGAAGGTGAGGGGTCCGCTGCACTTCATCCAGGATCGCACCATTTTGGTATTGATGGAGAAACCCACGCGGGTCATTTTCTGCAATTTCACGGGTGTCTGGATTTTCCAGTGAGACATAGGGCTTTGCATGGAAGATATATTTTGCCAGAGTTGTTTTTCCTGATTGGCGGGGACCGGTAATTGTTATAACGGGATATCCTTTTGCCAGTTTAATCAGTATTTTTTCGGTTTCTCTTGAAATCATGGTTCAGGATATAGTTACAGCGGCTAATTGTCAATTACATTTACAATTAGCCGGATAGACAGTGTGGAATTTTTAATTTTATCAGGGATGTTATTTCGCAATCCCGAACTTCACCACCCAGCAGTCCAGCTCTCCCAGCCCGTATGATGACGTGTTTCCCGCGACTGCGAAGTTTCCGTCAGTGGTAGCGGTGATTGAAAAGGCCTCATCACAGCTTTCACCTCCCAGGGTCTGCTCAGTGATTTTTTCTCCGCTGCTGTTGATCGTTACCAGCCAGAAATCACGGCTCCCCGCGCCGGAAGACGAGGTGTACCCGGCAATGATACAGGAGCCGTCCGGTGCTGCTGCGATTGAACGGGCGCGCTCGAATGAGGTGCCGCCGAATGTTTTTGACCACTGCAGCGCGCCGTTGCTGCTGTGGCACAGAACATAATAGTCGCTGTTTCCCGCGCCGAATGACATGGTCTCGCCCACGGAGATAAAACTTCCGTCCGCAGTTTCAATAACGTCCATGGCCTTGTCGGACCGGGCGCCTCCGGTTGTCCGTGACCACAGAACATCACCGTCACCGTTAAGGCGTACCAGCAGGCAGTCATACCCGCTGTCCCCTGCGGCGCCGCTGAACCCGCAGAGGATATACCCTCCGTCCGCGCACTCGCGGATCGACTCCGCGCAGTCGCTTTTATTCTCGGAGCCGAACAGCGTTTCCCACACCCGGTTCCCCTCGCTGTCGATTTTGATCACCCACAGGTCCTTTTTCGCGTGAGGCCCGGGATCGTATTCCGCCCCGTATGACTGGGTGTACCCAGCCATGACGTATCCTCCGCCCGCGCACGAGATGATCGATTTCGCGGCGTCATAATCATCCCCCCCGTATGTTTCAGACCAGGTTCTGTTGCCTTCAGAATCGAGTTTGACCACCCAGAAGTCATAGCGGTAACTCGGCGTGAGGTTGAATTCGTCGAGTATCGAATATATTCGTTTTTCGCCGGCCATGATGACGCCGCCGTCGTCGGTTGCCGCGATTGAATACGCGAGCTCGTTGTCGAAAGAGCCGAATGTCTTGCTCCACTGCACCGCGCCTGCCGCGTCGAGTTTGATGGCCAGAAAGTCGTTCGATCCCGCGCCGGACGATTTGGTGTATCCGGCAAGTGCGAGCCCGCCGTCCGCGGTTGACACAATTGATCGGGCGCTGTCAGCGGCGTCACCGCCGTATGCTGACGACCACAGGATGTTGCAGGTTGGTGTCCCGGTAAGTTCGACAGCGGTCTGTTCATAGTCCGCGGAAAGTTCTTTCACGGTGTCGTCGACCGTTGTTTCTTCGGTTGCCGTCAGGCCGGCGCCCGTGCTGTCCGGGGCTGATATCCGGTCGCAGCCGCAGAGTGGCAGCGTCAGTATCATGCCTGCCAGTATTACGAGGCTCATAGGGTTTGCCGCAAGATGCATTTTTTTCATCGCTGGTCCTCCTCGGTGTTGATCGTTCCCGGATAATACATCTGGTTGATTATTTTCAGTAATTCTCCGGCATGCTCCGGGGGCAATACACTGATGATCTCCTCTTCGGAAAGTTTTCCGTCAGGTGAGTTGCCGAGTTTTTGTTCGATAGTATTCATGGCCGCGGCAAAGTCGACGCCGTCATCCGCCATTTTTTCTTTGAGTTCTTTCATCGCGCGTGCTGTTGCCTGAGCCCTTTCAGTGTTGCCGGTCGCGCTGCTGCTGTCGGCTTCTGAACCTGAAACTGTTTCATCATCGGTCATTTTTTCGTTCCCTGCGGAAACAAACATGTACTGGCTTTCCTGCCCGGGCTCAATGCCATCCTGGTTTCCGGATATGAACTGGCGGTACAGCGCAACGGTGGCCAGGAGAACGACTAATGCGATAACAGCTGTTATGGTACTGCTTTTCATCCGGCACAGCCCGCCTGTTTACTGCTCTGTCTTCATTCGCAGTTTTTTACTGCCGCGTATCCTGAAGTCGTCAACCAGGGGAATCTGGGACAGGTTCAGGGAAACGGCAAGGGAGTAGCCTGCGGTCCCGAAGTAATACAGAAAATTGGGGTAAAAGGGGAAGTTGCTCATCTTGATGTTGCTCCCGATTGCCGAGACCGCGCCGGCCTCGATGAATTCATCAGTGACGTCCCAGCTGTGGCATGAGCCGATGTAGACGAAGCGCAGGTGTTCGCTGTTGTCGAGACTGTGCAGGCCGATGATGTCATCCACGTAAAAACGGTCGTCAAAATGGCACCAGAAAAACTGCATGCCGCCGTGTCCTATGATATAGGCGTCGATGTTGTCATGGCTGTTCAGGGCTGTCTGCATGGTCTCAATCAATCCGTCTTTTGTCGCGGACGTGTTTACCAGCCAGTACATCCGGTCATAACATTTTTTAAGGCGCGCCGTGGTTATGTACACCATGGTTATTTCCTCAAGCGCCTGCGTGTCTGAATCTTCATGTTCCATTTCAATGAAAATGACCGCCGCGCGCCCGGCAAAAGCCGTCCCGGCGGTTAAAAAAAGAAAAACAGCGCAGGATATTAGGGACAGGTAAAATCGTTTCATGGCCGCTCTCCAAGATATGTAATGTCAGGGGAAATGTGGACAAAATGCCAGAATGTATAAACTATGCAGGAGCCGGGTTGGATGTCAAGCTCTTTAGACTTCTTCTTGACAGCAGGATTAATTTATGTAGGTATCAAAAGGTCATAGTGGCATAAAATTTTTTAATTAAAGAGGTATGTGATGAAGAAGTTTTTTTTCGGTATTCTCATTGTTATGCTGTGCAGTTCATATTCTTTCGCCAGGAAAGGAGGCAGTAAGGGATATGCGACTACCGGTGTGGTTGAACTCAGCGGCTCTGCCGGCTTTTCCGGATCGCGGATTTTTGCCGGTGACTCGAACAATGATGATTTTTCGCGGATTAATTTTTATCTTAAACCTTCCGTTGATTATTTCATCATCCATGGTTTTCATATAGGCCTGGCACCGGATTTTGAAGTGCTCTCATCAATTTATGATGACGGTTCAATTAATCAGATCAGCATCGGCCCGGTTTTGTCTCCGGGGTACTGTTTCAAATTGACTGATATGCTTTTTCTTGATGTTTCTCCTGCTTTCGGGTTTCACTACCTGACTTATACCGATTCGGGCGACCGGTCCGCTTCCTATTATGATGATGACAAGTATATAACCTTCCAGGTTGACGTAAAGTTAAAGATCGCGGTCGGCCATGCCCTGGTCAATGTGGGCCTTTATGAGCGGTTCAGTTACCACACCTGGGACGATCCCGATGGATATGACAGCCTGTCCACGGGGCTTTCTGTCGGCTTTTCGGTTTATTTTTAGGTCGGATGATGGTGAAGCAAATGAACCGGCAAGTTCCGCGCCAGTAAAAATTTCTCGACACCATCATCATAATGGGTAAAGGATGTTTTCACTGTCCGGCATCGGGTGTCAGTCTCTGACCAGGCCGGGCAGATGTTCTCCCGGAGTATTGTATGATCGATTACGCGGTTATCGCGGCTTATATTTTAATTATCAACGTCATCGGTTTCGCCTCGTCAAAGGCCGCGACCATTGAGGATTACTTTCAGGGAAGGGGGTCGGTGCCCTGGATCGCCGCGTGTTTTTCCATTGTCGCGACCGAAACCAGCACCCTGACGTTTATTTCGATACCGGGCCTTGCCTATATCAGCGACCTGGGATTTCTGCAGGTGGCACTGGGATACATTCTGGGCAGGGTGCTGGTCGCCCTGGTGCTCATCCCCCGTTACTTCAGCGGCAATGTCGAGAGCACGTACCATTATCTTCAGACCAGGTTTTCGCCTGTGGCCAGGCGTTTTATGGCAGTCATCTTTCATATCACGCGCCTGCTCGCTGACAGCATCCGTCTTTTTGCCACGGCAATACCGCTTGCCATGCTTCTGGGCATGGAAGGAACGTATTTCCCGGCGATACTGCTGATCGGCATCGCGACTTTTCTGTACACGCTGTACGGCGGCATACGCTCCGTGGTGATCGTGGATTCGGTGCAGCTGGTGCTGTATCTTTTCTGCGCGGTACTGGGCCTGTTTCTCATTGCTGATTTATTGAAGGCGGATGTTTTTTCCGTGACGGCGATGATCCCTGCAAACGCGAAACAGTGGTTCCACAGCGGCCTGGGCGAGGGGAAGGGCCTGTGGAGCGGATACAATATTTTTTCAGGCCTTATCGGGGGCGCGTTCCTGTCGTTCGCTTCTCACGGCACTGACCATCTGCTGGTACAGCGCGCGCTCTCATGTAAAAACCGGGCAGACGCCCAGAAGGCGATGGTGGTGAGCGGCCTCGTGGTCTTTATACAGTTTTTTTTGTTCCTGGCGCTCGGCCTGTTTATCAACGTTCTGCTCGGCGGCAGGGCCTTTAACCGTCCTGACGAAGTCATGTCTTTTTTCATACTGAATTACCTTCCACCGGGGGTCAAGGGCCTTATGCTCGCGGGAATTTTCGCCGCGGCAATGTCAACGCTGAGTTCCTCGATCAATTCCCTTTCCGGGTCAACGGCAATGGACATTCTGGGGATTCAGGGCAGGGAATATTCACCCGGGAAAAAGGTCTCCATTTCCAGGATCATTTCACTGGTGTGGACCGTGGTGATCATCGCAATAGCGTCCGCGCTCAGATCGACTGCCGGGCCTCTTGTCGAACTCGGGCTCTCTATCGCGTCAGTGACGTACGGCGGCATGCTGGGGATTTTTCTTCTGGGCGCTGTTTACGAGAAGTTCAATGAGCGGGCGGCACTTGCCGGGGTCGGGTTAAGCATGGGCGTGGTGCTCATCCTCACCTTTTGCTGTTCGCTTTTCTGGCCGTGGTATGTCCCTGTCGGATTTTCCGTGACCGTTTTTTCAGCTGTAGTGATCAACCGTGTTCTGTCTTCCTGATGCGCCTACCGCGAAACATCGATAATTTTCAGCGATGATCTGTTTTCATCAACGTTTTTGTCGGTGCTGTCGAAAAGCAGGATCACTTCGGTCCGTTCTTCTTCTTTGATGATGAAATAATATTCCCCGGAAAGTTTGCGGACCAGGTCAAACCCTCTTCCGGTCTCCGAGATCAGGTCTGATATGTCTTCGCCTGTTTCGTAGGCCCGCTCGATCAGGATGGACTGTTCAATGACCCTGTTGATGCTTTCAAGGATTTTCATTTTTGTGAGGATTCCGTTGTAATCAACAATCGAAATGCCGTATTTATCTCGTGAGTGCGCGAAAAAGATATCAACGTATTTGTTTTCTCCGAGTTTTACCGGTATACGGGCTTCTTTCTCCCTGGTCAGCCCATGTGAGTGGTATACCGCGTTAATGGCCATTTCATTGAGGACAAGGTTGAGCAGCGTTTTATTTTTTATTTCAATGCCCCATGAAATGATTTCACCGATGATCATCGCCACCGCTTTCTGAATCTGCAGTGACCCGGTAATGCGGATTTTTTTCTGGGTTATTATGTTTTTCAGGTAGTTTTCAAGGCCGAATATGTTTTTTTTATGGATCAGTTTTTCGGTCAGGTTGATAAATTCACCTTTTTTGAGGGGTTTGCACAATACGTTTCCGATGCCCTGTTCAAAGATACGGTTGAAAAGCGTGTCGATATTTTTGTCCGTGGTCATGATCATGGGGATATAGGGATAATTTTTGTTGATATAGTAATAAAGATCAAATGCGTTGTCCCCGGGGAGTTCCACTTCGGATATGATCAGATCATAATCATCAGTGTTAAGTTTTTTCATGGCTTCGAAAGCGGAATCGCACAGATCAACGCGGTAGCCCTTTTCCCTCAGTATCGAGGCAACTGTTTCTTTATAAGATGAAAAATCGACGATTAAAATTCGGTGCATTCCGGGTATCTCTGCCATTTCTGTTTCAATTTTATACGGTTTGTGTATCCATGAATATCATTGTGTGATTTCTTTGTCAACAGGCAAAATCCTTTTATAGTCTGGCGGGTCCGGTGGTAGCAGTAGAATTTTAGGGGTATTATTGAAAATGTCTCTGTCATCCCGGTTTGACGCTATCCCTGAGCGGTGCCGAAGGGATGTCAATACCGGGATCTCATAGAAAATATTCATGAATTTATCGCATGAGATTCCGGTA